>Ga0247842_10000202_pt1 | contig 134857 bp, 108 predicted proteins | sample LaCruzMarch2015__3_FD_192411 | JGI IMG/M metagenome (GOLD analysis project Ga0247842, IMG submission 192411) | Freshwater microbial communities from meromictic Lake La Cruz, Castile-La Mancha, Spain - LaCruzMarch2015_19m | ecosystem: Environmental > Aquatic > Freshwater > Lake | place: Spain... | reverse complement strand
GAGCGGCCATCCTCTACGGACGCTACGCCCGGGAGGCGGTGATGCGCGCTGGACGTCCCGACATGCCCATCGCCGGGCACGCCGTGATGGCCTTGAACGAGATCGCCTGCTCGAACGAGGAGTGGGGGCTGCGAAGCACCGATCCGCGGGCCATCGTGATGATATCCGAGCTGCAGATTGACGATATCTCACTGGCGCGCATGGCTTACTATAAAGCAATCGGGGTCCCTACCTACATGGCTTTTACCCCCTTGATCGGTGGGTATGGCGGAGGGCCGGAAGGTACAGCGGTGGTTGGTGTGGCTTCTTTCCTGGCTGCCTCGCTGTTGGGGGGAGAGATCATTCACATCGGTCCACAACACCTCAAACTTCATTCACAAACCAACCAGCATTCTCTTTGGCTGGCCTCCATGGTGAACCAGGCGATTGCCCGCAACACGAACCTAGTCACCACCACCTCACACACAACTGCCGGAAGACCGGGTAGTCTTCAGTTTCCATTCGAATTCGCTGCTCTTGCCATCACCTCTGTCATTAGCGGTTCCAATATCTCCGGACCAAGGCCCGCAGAGCCGCTGGGTTATGCCCAAAACAGTCCTCTGATGTGCCGTCTTTTCGCTGAAATAGGCCGAGCTACGACCACACTTGACCGGAATCAAGGGAACGAGATCGTCCTAGCGCTCCATGAGGAGTACAAGGATCACCTCGACCTGGCGATCTCACCGCGAGGCAAGAACTTCCGCGAGCTCTACGATCTGAATACACTGGAGCCGACCGAAGAGCACTGGAACACATATCAGGAAGCGAAGGAGAAACTCCGGGGACTTGGCCTAGCCGTTTAGGTTCGAGCTGAATCCCTCCCGTTGGACACTCGCGGTTGAGAGTACCATTCACTTGATTGCGTTTCGGATTCCGATAGGTGGTTGATATTAGCAGGAATCTCATTCTCCAAGGATGGATCCAACTCTGCAGCGGGCTGGCAAGACGGAAGCGCATACCCAGGAGAGAGTCCGCATCATCTTGGCCGCCGCCTCCGACATGAGCAGCCCCAGATCGCCAAAGAGTTGCACACCCGCACGGTCCGTGTTTTCCAATGGCGCACCCGCTATGCCAAGATGGGGATCAGAGGGTGCGCCGACGCTCCTTTGCGGCTGGAGTATGCGGCGCATCGCCCGGGAGTTGGGGATTTCCCGCCCATCGGCAGATAAGGCCTTGCAATCAGCCGAATGCCCCGCTATCACCTGCCCAAACGGAAGCCTTCCCCTGTTTTAGATCCGGTCCTTCCCTTCCTCCAAAGCTGGATGGAAGAAGACCGGCACGCTCCCCGCTAGCAATGCCACGCTGCCCACCGCATCCATCACCGCCTGGTGGAGGAATATGGCTTCCGAAGTGGAGAATCCACCATCCGCCGTGAAGTGGCCATCCTGCAGGAGAAGACCCGGGAGGTCTTCATTCCCCTCACTGCCGCCTGGAATCCTTCCTTGACACCCACCGGCAAGCCTTCATCTGGCTGGAGGAGGTTCCTCAAGCGAATCGCAAAGACAACCTGCGATCCGCCGTGATCCGCATCTTCCTGAGGCCGCAACGGGAGGAGAGCTCCCGCTTCAGCACCTGGCGGGCTTCCGGATCCTTGACCAGGACGCCGGTCTGCCAGACCACACGCAAGGGGGGGGCGGAGGATCTGTTCGATGTCGCTGTCAGAGAGGATAGACAGTTTGGTTTTGTACATGATCTGCTCTTTTTTACCTGGAAGTCGCTTTGTTGATTCACCCTGCTGGGGTTTATCCATTATCTTATTCCTTTGCATCCGACTTCGCTCTGCCACCAGCTAAGCCTTCCAGTGGCACGATGGTGTCTTCCAAGCCGAGCCTTTCCAATGTCTCCTCCTCTGGGATGCCGCTGTCCCGCTGCCAACCACGGGTGGCATAGAAATCAGACATGAAGGCGCGCGCCTTTTCCTTGGTCAGCCAACCCCGCACCCAAGGGAGCTTGAAGACCTCTTCCTGGAAGGTGTCATCCTCGGCGGTGCGTCCCTCCCGGCAGCGGATCATCCGCTCCAGGGAGGCAATGCGGGGGGCTACCGTCCGATGCAACTCTTCATTGGTGATCTCCCAGCCCGTCACCGCGGAAAGAAGGCGGGCAGGAAGGCCGGGGTCGCCCTGGTGATCTTCGGTGTAGGCGGAATAGAGCAGGGGGAAGGTCCAGGCGCAGAGTTCCAGGCTATTGCAGAGGATGTCCTCGTTCAGGCACCACTCCACGAAGTGGAGGGACCATGTGTTCTGCGGATCGAGGTGTTCCACACCCCACATCTTTTCCGCAACTTGATCCCGCAATTGAAAGAACTCAGGGGTGCCGTAGGGGAAAAGCGGGGCGGTGTGATAGAGTGCCGGATTGTAGGTCTGGTAGGCCATCGCCCGATGTCCCGTTTCCCCCAGGCCGTCGAGGATGACGTGCAGCACGCTGGCGTATTCCGGTTCGAACTGGCCCCCCTCGGCCATGTAGTTGATGGTCCCGTCCTTGTTCCAGTTGCTTTCATATAGCCGTCGTGCGGCGAGTCGCGTGATTTGGTCAGGAGCATCTTCTGCCAAGCGAAGCAGAAAATCTGCTCCACCCCGGGCCAGACGCGTCCCCACTCCCTGGTTCGACGCCACTAGTGGCAGCAGGGTCTGCCAGAACTGGCGGCTGCCGTACTGGGCGATGGGCAGGCCGGTGTCCTCCTCGGTCAGGATGCCAGCCTGGATGGCCTGCAGAAACCACTTGTCGCAAAACTCGTAGACATTGATCCCCAATAGATCACAGGTCCGGCTGGCCTCATGGGCTACCCGGCCCCACAACTCCTGGCGTTTGGAAAAGAGCGACTCGCTAATCGCCCAGCCGCCAAAATCGGAGCAACGCACGCTTCCCGGTGAGATGGAGCCATCAGCAAAGGCCAGCGAAACGGCGCAGGCCACCGGGCAACTGCCGCAGGCGGTAAGGCCCATCCGCACGCTTCCCTGGCGGGCTTCCTCGTCCAGCAGGTAGGTGGTCCCCGGCGGAATGGGGAAGTTGGTTTTCTCCGGGAAATAGCGCAGGCTCTGCCCACGGTGAGGCGCGGGAGGGCGAGGTTCATCCTGACGGCAGGTAATCAAACGATTGGCCAGAGCCACTTCCTCCAGCAGATTCTGCGGTTGAGCTACCTTCACCCCCTGACTGCCGCGGACAGCGATGGCTTTGAGGTTTTTCCACCCCATTACCCCGCCGAAGCCGCCGTGTCCCCAGGCGTCCCCATCCCCGGTAAGGATGATGGCAACCTTCGTGCCATTCTCCCCGGCAGGTCCGATGCAAGCTACCCTCGTCCGGTCTCCCAGCTCCTCTTCAAGCCGCTGCTGGGTGGCGAGCGTGTCCAACCCCCAGAGGTGTTCCGCGCTGCGGATTTCCACCCGGTTATCCTCGATCCACAGGAGGACCGGGTGAGAGGCTCGCCCCTCTACGATCAACCCATCGTAGCCCGTCCATTTGAGGGAGGGTCCCCAGTGGCCCCCTGCATTGGAACAGAGGTAGTGATCGCGCGGGGTTAGTTGGGCTTTGCCGGCCAGGGAAGTGCGGGCGCTGGTGGGGGCAATGGTGCCGGCCAGAGGCCCGGTCATGAAGATCAGCTTGTTCTCCTCACTCAAAGCCGGGACAGCAGGCGGAACCTCCTCCCAGTAGATCCGGGCGGCAATGCCGCGACCGCCCAGATACTTCCGCGCATAACGGTCAGTCGGCACTTGGCTGACCGTTTCGGTGGAGAGATTGACCCGGAGAATCTTGCCGGCCCAGCCGAACATCTCCCTATTCCTTCGTCGGGGATGTGCAGAAGAGATCCTGCAGGGCCCAGCAGGGGCGGTTTTCACAACCGTCCGAACTGGGGAGAGGGTCCGCGAGTAGCTTGTAGGAGAGAGCGCCGGTGGCACAGAAATGGACGCACTGGGGATCACCGGAGCATAGGTCACAACGCAATAGCTTTCCGGTGGGGGAGAACCAGATGGCCCCGTGGGGGCAGGCTTGCGCGCAAGCCTGACAGCCGGAACAAAGGCTGTCGACGGTAGTGACTGCCCCGGTGCCTGGGTTCTGTTGGTTGGCCTTCACCGGGCAAACCTCGATGCAGGGGGGATCTACGCATTGACGACAACCAATTGAGTGGTGGATGACCACATCCCGATCCACCACTCTCCTTCGCGCCAGGGTGGGGTTGCACTCTCTTGCGTGAAAGAGGGAGCAGGCCAACTCACAGGTGCGACAACCCGAACAGAGGCCTTCTGTGAACTGCAGAGCTTTTTGCGCACTCGTCATGGCGCTTCCTCCTGGATTATCCTACCTTTCCAGCATCGTACCCATCAGGAAACCATGTGGCAGCGGACGAAGTGGCCGGGGCGGAGTTCCACCATGGCCGGATCTTCCTGGCGGCAACGTTCCTCGACATAGGGGCAGCGTGTATGGAAGCTGCAGCCGGAAGGCAGGTTGACCGGGCTGGGAATCTCCCCCCGGGGTGTGATGTGTTTCGGCTTGAGCTCCTCCTCCTGGTCGGAAATAACCGGGATTGAGGAGAGCAGCATCTGGGTGTAGGGGTGGAGAGGTTGCTGAAAGAATTCCACAGTGCCGGCGATTTCACAGATTTTGCCCAGGTACATGATGGCCACCCGGTCAGCGACATTGCGCATGAGGCTCAGGTCGTGGGTGATGAAGAGGTAGGAGAGCTTCATCTCCCGCCGCAGCCGGATCAGGGTGTTGATGATCTTTCCCTGTACCGAGACATCCAAGGCGCTGGTCGGCTCATCCAAAATGAGGAACTTGGGCTTGGAGGCCATGGCCCGGGCGATCGAGACCAGTTGCCGCTCGCCCCCGCCCACATTGGGCGGATACTTCTGCATGTAATCGGGAGGCAGTTCGACCATCTCCAAAAGTTCGGCCACGGCATCCCGGGTCCTCCCGCCATGCACCATGCGGTGTACTACCAGGGGGCGCTCGATGATCTGGCGGATGCTGCGTCGTGGATTGAGCGAAGAGCCGGGGTCCTGGAAGACGATTTGCAGATCCTTCTTGATGGAGAGGGGGCGCCCTGCAGCACCGGTGGAGATGTCTACCCCCTGGAATAGGATTTTCCCCGAGGTCGGTTTATACATGCCGATCACGGTGTAGGCAACGGTGCTCTTGCCCGAACCGGACTCGCCGACCAATCCCAGCACTTCTTCCTGGGGCATCACGAAAGAAATGCCGTCCACTGCTTTAAGGTAAGTAGCCTGGCGGGAGAAGGGCTTCTTATCCACCAGGAAGAGCTTGCGAAGATCTTGGATCTGGAGCAGGGCGTTTCCACTCATTGCCGTCCTCCATCTGGCCGGTAGAGGAAACAGGCCACAGAATGACCTTCCTCGGCGGGAAAGAGCCCGGGTATTTCTGCTTCGCAGATAGGCATTGCCTGGGGGCAGCGGGGCTGGAAGCGGCAACCTCCAGGAGGCTTGAGGTAGTCCGGGATGCGTCCGGGGATGCCATCGGCGAAGCCGCCTCCGGAGAGCCGGGGGACAGAGCGGAAAAGCCCGACGGAGTAGGGGTGGAGGGGAGTCGCGTAGAGTTGCGGGGTACGTGCCGTCTCCACGATGGTGCCGGCGTACATCACGTAAATGCGGTCGGTCATCTCCCGAGCCACTCCTAAAGAATGGGTGATGAGGATCAGCGAAGTTCCTCGCTCGGTGACGATCTTGCGGATCAGGTTGAGGATCTGGGCTTGAATGGTGACGTCCAGGGAAGTGGTAGGCTCGTCGGCGATCAACAGCCGGCGGGCAGCGGAGATAGCCAGGGCAATGCAAATGCGTTGCCGCATTCCCCCGGAGAGCTGGAACGGATAGTTGCCAAGGATTCGCTCCGGGTCCGGCAGAGCCACGTTTTCCAACACTGAGACGGCTGCCTTGTGAATCTCCCCTTTACCCTTTACGCTCCCGGAGTAACGGATCACGTCCTCGATCTGGGCGCCGATGGTAAAGACAGGATTAAGAGCGGCGGTGGGATCCTGGAAGATCATGGCAATGCCCTGGCGGCGAAATTTCTGCACCTCGACTTCACTCATTCGCAAGATATCTTTTTGCTCGAAGGAGATCCGTCCGGCAGGGACCTTGGATTGCACCGGTAGCAGGCGCATGACCGCTTTCATGGTGGTGGTCTTGCCACAGCCGGTCTCTCCCACCAGTCCGACCTTTTCCCCCAGCCCAACCTCCAGGGAGATGCGGTTGACTACTTTCAGATAGCCTCCGTAGATGCGGTACCAGACTTGCAGGTCCTGGATGGAGAGGACGGGATCCATCAGCTCACCTCTGAGGATAACATGTCGCGTATGCCGTCCCCCATCAGATTAAAGCCCAACACCACCAGGACGATGGCCAATGCAGGGAAGACGGCTGTCCACCACTGGTCGGGCAAGTAGCGGGAGCCCTCCGCCACCATGGTCCCCAAGGAGGGCGCCGGTGGCTGCTCGCCCAATCCGACGAAGCTCAGGGAGGCACTGAGGATGATCACCCAGCCGAAGTCCAGGGTCACTTTGGTAAGGATCGGGGAAATGCAGTTGGGCAGGATCTCGCGAAAGAGGATGTGGCCTTTGCCTTCTCCGATCAGTTCCGCGGAACGCACGTAGAACTCGTTGCGCAGGGAAGAGACCATGCTGTAGACGAGGCGGGCATACCACGGCCAGAAAGCGATGGAGACGGCGAGCATCGAGTTGACCAGGTTGGGCTTCAGCATCGAAGAGACGGCCAGGGCCAGGATCAGCGGGGGAAGGCCGAGGAAGATGTCGGTGAGGCGCATGATGATGGTATCCGGCGCTCTCCCCACGTAGTAGCCGGCGATCAAGCCCAGCACCGTTCCGATCGGAACGACGATGGCCAGCACGAGGAGCCCGGTCAAAAAAGCCGGACGCAGGGCGAAGAGAATACGGCTGAGGATGTCCCGCCCGTAGATGTCGGTGCCAAACCAGTGTGCGGCTGTGGGGGCCTGCGCTCCGGTGACCAGGTCGACATAGGGCCCGGCATGCTGGGGGTAGGGGGACACCAGGGGGGCGAAGACAGCCAGCAGAATGGCCAGCACGATGATCACGAAACCCAGCACGGAAAGTTTGTTACGGGAGAACTTGTACCAGGAGCGGCCGAGGTTGGTGGTCCAGGAATCCACGGTCACTCCCCTTTCGCCGCGCCGAGGCGGATGCGTGGGTCGAGGAAGGAGACGATCAGGTCGGTGACAATGTTGGTCAGGACGAAGATCAGGCCCAGGACGATGATCACCGCCGAGATGGCGTTGAGGTCCTTCTGCAGCATCACATTGATGCCGTAGCGGGAGAGACCCGGCCAGTTGAAGACCATCTCCACCAGGAAGGCGTTTCCGAAGAGGACAGCGAAGTCCAGCCCCAGCACCGAGACGGTGGGAATCAAGGAGGGCTTCATCACATACCGCCAGAGGATCCGCCCGGAAGGGATGCCATAGGCGCGATGCGCCAGGACGAAGTCTTTGTTCATATTGTCGGCCATCGAGGCGCGGGTGATGCGAGCCTCCTGGGAAAGGCCCCCCAAAGCCAGGGCCAAGGCCGGCAGGATCATGTGCTTGAGGGCATCGAAGGAGGCGGCGAGATTCCCCTGCAGCACGCCATCCACGACCACCAACCCGGTCATCCGGGCCGGTTCCACTACGCCTGCACTGAGGCGCCCCATGATTGGCAGGATCGGCCACAGGTAACCGAAGAGAAGCATGAAAAGAATGGCGAAGACGAAAGCCGGAGTGACCACGCCGATGTAGGAGAAAAGCCTGATGATGGTGTCCACCCAGGTGTTGTTGTACTTGGCCGAGAGTGTTCCCAGCAGGATCCCCCCGGCCGCCATGATGATCCCGGCAAAGATCACCAGCTCCACCGTGGCCGGGAGAAACTCGGCAATGTCCTCGGCGACGGGCCGCTTGGTGTAGAGGGATTCGCCGAAATCCCCCTGCAAGACGCCGCCCAGCCAGAGCACGTATTGGGTGTAAATCGGTTTATCCAGGTTCATTCGGACCCGAAGACGGTCCACCACCTCCTGTGGAGCATTGGCGCCGAGGGCCATGCGGGCCGGGTCTCCCGGCACGATCCGGGCGATGATGAAGATCAGAATGGATAGCCCGATGATCACCACCAGAGACAGGGCCAGTCGGCGCAGGATGAAGAGCAGTAGTTTCATGGCGTCCTCTCGATGGAACAAAGGCAAGCGGGGAACCTTCCCCGCTTGCCTTTGAAGTGTGTCTTACGAACTATGGTTGAATCCGCTCCGGATAAATCTTGAAATCACGCATGTAGAGGTTGTACCCCTGTACGGGAATTGCTTTGCCACCCGCTTTGACGCGCTCCACGGCGCCCCATTCGATGTAGGCGGACTGGTAGGCATGCTGTTCCATCACGTCTACTACCCAGATCGAGGGGCAAAGTTCCATCAGTTTGTTCTGAAGGGCAGCATACTTCTGGTAGCGTGCTGCCGGATCGATGGTGGCCAAGGCATCGGTGATGGCGCTGTCTATTTCGGGATCCTTCAGCCATTCCACCCCTTCCCAAGTCCCGCCGTTGCGGGAATGGTAACGTGACAAGGGCGAACCTGCTTCGCCATAGTGAGGAGCCATGGTCAGAATGTTGACCTGGGCCGTGTTTTCCGGTGTGGCGACATCGGCTACCATCTTCCCCCAAGGCTGCTTGGCGATATTGATGGTCACGCCGATCTGGGCGGCGCCGGCTTGGAAGAGGAGAGCCATCTTGTCAGCCGCCACCCATTCCGCCGGGTAGCAGATGTCCAACGGGTATTGGTCCAGAGAGCCGGCATACTTGGACAGTGCCAACTCCGCTTTGGCTTTTTCCAAATCGGTGGTGTATGGCTTGATGTCGGCACTATAGCCGGGCAAAATGGACGATACCGGGCCCATGGCCTGCTTGGAGCTCGGATAGACGCCTTGGATAAGGCCTGCGTAATCCATGGCGTAAGCCAGAGCTCGACGCAGGTGTACGTCGTCGGTAGGAGCGCGCTGGGTGTTCAGGCAGAAGGTAAGGATGCTTCCGGAGGGAAAGGCAGCAATGGAGACGCCGCCGATCTTGGCCATAGCCTGGTAGTTTTCCTCAGTCTGCCACTGATCGGAGATTTCCAACTCGCGTTTTGAGATCAGGGTCCGGATGGTAACCGGCTCTTCTGTGCCGATTTGGGTGAAGGAATCGGGATTATTCTTGTCGAAGCCGCCCCAGTAACCGGGGAAACGAGTGGCGATGAGATGTTCTTCCATCTTCATCTCCTTGACCTGGTAGGGGCCACTGCCGGCGTCATTGGTCAATAGCCACTTTTTTCCGTAGTCGCCATTGTCGCCATAGTCGCCCGGCTTTTCAATATTGGCGGTGACCTGTTTCTTGTTCAGGATGTAGAAGTTCACGACCGCGTTGAGGAAGGGGCCAAACGGTTGCTTGAGTTGAAACTTGACGGTCTGCGGGTCCACTGCGGTCACTTTGTCGACGATAGGGGTGAAGAGATAGGCATATCCTTCCCCGATGTTCATCAACCGCTCGGCGCTGAAGACCACATCCTCTGCGGTCAGGGTATCGCCGTTGTGGAACTTGACATCCTTGCGAAGGGTGAAGGTGTAGGTCAACCCGTCGCTGGAGACTTCCCATTTTGTGGCGAGAGACGGGGCGACCGATCCATCCGGGTTAGGGAAGACCAGGCTGTCGTACAGGTTCGAGTAAGCGATGGAATCGGCAAAGCCCTGTCCAAGGGCAGGATCCAATCGTGGCGGCCAGGATTCATCGAAGCGGATTTGTTTCTCCACTGCAGAGGTGGGCGAAGGTGTCGGTGTGGGCGTCGGTGTCGGTGTCGGTGTGGGCGTGGGTGTGGGTGTCGGTGTGGGCGAGGTTGTAGGTGTTGGGCTGGAAGTCGGCGTAGAGGGGGTCGTGCAGGCAGCCACCGGGATGAGGAGCAAACCAATGATCACGATCCAAAGCAGAACTTTTTTCACTAACTTTTCCTCCTTGTTAATGCGGTTTTTTCCCAGGATGCGATTTTCGCATCCATGTAGCACTGATTCATTCGTTACCTCAAGCAGTCACTTTGATGCGGGCGTCGGCAACGGCCAGCCCTTCGGGGAAGAGGAAGACCGGGTTCAGGTCCAGCTCCTCGATCTCCGGGTGGCGATCCAACAGTCGGGAGAGATCGGCCAGGAATACAGCCAGCGCCTCCAGGTCCAAGGGCAGACGTCCGCGGAAACCATCCAAGAGAGGATACCCTTTGATTTCCCGGATCATCTCCGATGCCTCCGCAGCATCAATGGGAGCGACGCGGAAGGAGACATCCTTGAGCAGCTCGACGAAGATGCCTCCCAACCCGAACATCACGGTCGGGCCGAACTGAATGTCACGAAGGCCTCCCACGATCACCTCAGTTCCGCCCTGAAATTGAGGCAATAGCAGCATCCCTTCGATGACCGCTTCAGGGCGGAAGGCGTGGACGGAGGACTCGACCGCCCGGTAGGCCTGGCGGACAGCCTCTGCGTCGGCGAGAGCAACGCGCACTCCGCCCGCCTCGCTTTTATGTACGACCTGCGGGGAGACTATTTTGAGGACCACCGGGAAGCCCAATAAGGCAGCTTTCTCAGCAGCCTCTTCCGGGCTATGGGCGAGGAAGTGAGACGGGACGGGAAGCCCCTCTGCGGCTAACAGCCGGTAACAGGCCGGCTCGGTCAGGAAGAGGGCGTCAGGCACCTCTTTTCAACTCCTCCAAACGCTGCAAGCCCAAACGGAAGGCGACCCGGTTGCTTTCCAGGGAAGAGGCGGGGACGCGGGCAGCCAAGGCTTCTTCCAGTATCTGCGCAGAGAAAGGGAGCAAGCCGGTCCCGGCCAAGGCGCCCAGGATCACTGCGTTCAGAGTGCGGGCGTTTCCAGCCTGGATGGCCAGCTCGGTAGCGTCAAAAGCATAGACAGCCTTGCCCAAAGCCCTAAGATCAGCCTGGATCCTTTCCAACGGGGGATAGGGAAAGACGCCGATAGAGGTGTCCACCGGATAATTGGGACAGGTGTTAAGGATCACGATCCCTTCCGGAGAGAGGTAATCGACCCCGACGCGGAGACCCTCAAGGGGCTCCAAAGCGAGGATGGCGTCGGCTCCCCCCTTCTTCACCAAGGGACCGGCCACATCCCCCATGCGCACATGGGAGGCGACAGCGCCACCCCTCATGGCCGCTCCAAAAGTCTCCCCAACACGGACAGCCAGTCCATGGGCGATAGCCGCCTCGGCAATGATGTGAGAGGCCAGCACGGATCCTTGTCCACCGACGCCGGCTACGATCAGGTTGAGCTGCATCTCTACTTCCCTCCTAGAATGGCGTGAAATGGACAGATTTGGGCACAGAGGCCGCAGTCCACGCAGAGCAGGCGATCGATACCGGCTCTGTCATCAGAGAAGGTGATGGCTGGGCAGCCAAGTTGAAGGCACATCTTGCAGCCGGTACACTCTTCCGTAACGACAGTGGTTTGCCATTTCTTTTTCGTACGGCGGACCACCTGCAGCATGCATTCGCCGCGGGCGAGAACTACGGAAGGGCCACGGAAAGCCAGGGCCTTGTCTACTGCTTGTTCCACCGCTTTCACGTCGTAGGCGTCCACGATGTGCAAATCCCGCACCCCGATCGCTTCTACCACCTTCTCGATGTTCAACTGGGTAGCCGGGTTGCCAAGCGCGTTGCAGCAACTGGTAGGGCTGGGCTGGTGACCGGTCATCGCTGTCCAACTGTTGTCCAGGACGAGGAAGGCGATGTCAGCCTGGTTGGCGACTGCGTTGGCCAGAGCCGGCATGGTGGCATGGAAGAAGGTAGAATCGCCGGCCACGGCCAGGCATTTCCCCGGGTAGCCGATCTGGGCTTGGCCTTGCGCCATGGCGATGCCCGAGCCCATCACATAGAGCGTGTCCAGGATGGTGTAGGGGGAGAGAATCGGGTAGCGCTTGGCATCAACAGGGGAAGCCAGGTCTTTCTTGGTGAAAAGCCCGTACCCCGCCTGTTCATAGCAGCCAATGTCGCCGTTGACGATAGCAACCTCGCTTTGACGGTTGAGGACTTTTTTCAAGCCCCAGTAGCTGCCCAGGTGTGGGCAACCGGCGCAAAGGGTAGAAGAACGGGGAGTGATGCGCGGCTTGATCTCAGCACGCAGCTCGTTCCGGCTGATCGTTGCATCAAAGGACTCCCTGCCGGGAGCTGTCAGGCCGCCGGTAGCTTTGGCAAGAGCCTCTTCGGCCAGGTCGGTATTGATCTCGCCGGTAGGCTTGAGCAGACCGCTATCCTTTCCCAGGATCTTTCCGCGGAAGCCTTCCGCTTGGGCCAGGCGAAGCACCTGGCGCTCCACCATCGGATCTCCCTCCTCAAGCACTACGATGGTGTCGGAAGTTGCGAAGAGCTGCCGCAACATGGCAGTGGGGAGCGGGTAAGCGATCCCAAGCCGCAGGTATTGAACCTTCCCCATCATGCCGAGGTTGATCAAAGCCTCATCCGCGTACGATGCGCCTAACCCGCTGGCGATGACGGCAAAGGGGGAGGACGTTGGAGTGAAACGATTGAAGGGGGATGTCGCGGTGATCTCGTCCATCAGGGCGCCTCGGGAGAGGAGCCAGTCATGTTTGGCCACGGCTCCGGGAGGGCCATAGACATTCCAGCGGTAAGGGAGTTTCCAATGCTTGTTGAAACCGAGTTGGCGCCGGTTTTGAACCTCCGGTAGTGTTCCCAGGGTCACATCACCCGAGGCGTGCGAGATGCGCGTCACCGAGCGCAGAAAGACGGGCATTTCCAAATGCTCCGAAATCTGGAAGGAAGCCGCTGCCATTTGCCGCGCCTCTTCCTGGTTGGAGGGCTCGAAGCAGAACATGCGATTGTACTCGGCAGCCACACGGGTGTCCTGCTCGTTGGAGCTGTAGTGGGCGTCCGGGTCATCAGCCACAACGATCAGCATCCCGGCCTTGCAGCCCGTATAGCTGATGGTCATGAAGGTATCCATCACCCAGTTAAAACCGGCGTTCTTCATTGCGCACAGACATCGCGCCCCAACCAAGGAAGCCCCGTAAGCTACCTCGAAGGCAACTTTTTCGTTGATGCTCCATTCTACGTAGAAATCCCGATCGCGCCGAGCTTCGTAGAGGGCTTCCACCACCTCCGAGCTGGGTGTGCCGGGGTAGGCGGCGGCCAGTTCCAGGCCGCCTTCCAAGGCCCCCCGGGCGATCGCCTCGTTGCCCATCAGCAACGCGCGCCGACCCGGTTGGTTCAGTGAGATAACATTCACAGAAGATCCTCCTTTGGCATGGTCTTGCTAATAATGAACTCTTTTTCGGAGTAGTCTTTTCTTTCGCGCCGGAGCGTGCAAATCGCTTTGACGGCTCGTTCCGGGGTAGGGAAGGTGGCCACGCCGAGGTCAAGTAGTTTCCGGCTCTCGATCTTGCCTTCCTCCCCACCTCCCAGGTAGGAGACGATGATCTGCTGGGGGATCTCCCGGCGAAGCTGGTCCACCATCTTACCTGCTTCCGGGATGGGATCGCCGAAGATCAACAACAGGTTGGATGCGACATTCCAATGTGCGGCGATCCGGGCAGCGATGGCGTAACGCTCTGCATCGGTGTCACCGGTCAAGTCGAGGGGATTTCCCAGGATACATTGACTCGGGAGAGCTTCTGCGAGGGCATCCTTCACCTCCGGCTCCAGGGCTGGTACATGCATACCGTTGCTCTCTGCGGCGTCAGTAGCCAGGATTCCGCTTCCCCCGGAGCTGGTGATGATCAAGAGGGAGGAGTCGAGGGTGGGCAACATCCCACCCGCTTTGGCCGCATCGTACAATTCTGTGATCGATTCTGCCTTCCTCGCCCCGCTTTGCTTGCAGGCTGCATCAAAGACAGCGTCATCCCCGGCGACAGACTTGGTGTGTGACTGGGCTGCCTCCCGCCCTCGAGCGGTCCGGCCTGCCTTCAGCACTACCACGGGTTTCATCGCTGTGGCTTGCTTGAGCTGGGCCATGAAGGCCCGCCCGTCTTTTACCCCCTCCAGATAAAGCGCGATCGAGCGCGTTGCCGGATCGCGGGCAAAGAATTCCACCAGCTCGCTCTCGTTGACATCCAGGCGGTTTCCCAGGCTGACGAAGGCGGAAAAGCCGATACCGTCTTCTTCGGCCCATTCAGCCAAGGCGGCGCCAATGGTTCCGCTCTGGGAAATGATAGCCATCGAACCCTGAGTGCGAATCAAAGGCCAGGAAGCGCAAAGGTGGTTTGGCGTGTAATTGATCCCTTGGCAATTGGGTCCGATGATGCGGACTCCACTCTCCTGACCGGCCCGATACAACTCTCCCTCCAACTGGAGATTGCCGATTTCACGAAAACCGCCTGAGATAACGATGGCTCCCTTCACCCCATGGCGCCCGGCTTCTCGGATCAAGGCGGGGACACCCGCCGCAGGGATGCACACCACAATCAGGTCGACAGGTTCCCGGATAGCTCCCAGGTTTGGATAGGACTTTTTTCCGAGGATTGCATCAGCGCTTGGGTTGATTGGGAAGATGCCTCCCGTAAATCCTCCCTCGATGAGGTTCCTGAGGATGATGTGTCCCCGCTTGCCGGGACTTGCCGACGCGCCGACGATGGCTACGGAGCGGGCATTGAAGAGGTTTTCAATACTATGATTCATGTTAAATCGACTCTCTTTCTAGGGCCGCGGTGCGAGCCTCGGGCGGCCAAAAAGGCCGCCCGAGGAGACAATAACTTGGTTCATTGATGAGGCGATTATTCAGGCGTTAGGCAGTCTTGGCAGAGACAGCTGCCCCAGAGACAGTCGCTTTTTTCTTGGGAAGGACGAAGATGGAGTGCAGAACCCAGGCTACAAGGAAGCCAAGCAAAGCGGGATTGCCCAGGAAGATTCCCCAGATCGGATGCAGGTTGAGGGCAGCGATCTGTCCCTGCCAAGCGAGGGCGCCGATACCCACCGCGCAGCCGGTTCCGACGATAGCCATGTTCAGATCACTCCATTCCATCTTGGCGATAGAGGAGATTCCGACAGCGATCAACATGGCCAACACCGAGAGAAGCGTGCCGCCGTAGATCGCCATTGGGATTGCTGCAGCGATGGCGCCGAGTTTGTAGATGAAGCCGAGGACGATCAGGAGAATGGCGCAGGAGGTCATCACGGAACGGGCGCCAACGCCGGTCATGGCGATCAGGCCGAGGTTCTGGGCATAGGAGGTGGTCGGCACCGAGCCGAAGATGCTGGTGACGGTAGAGCCCAAGGTCTCACCGAAGATACCCTTGTTGACACGGGCGTTGGTCAGTTTTTGGCCGTCCATTTCGGCCGTGACATGGTAGACGCCGACTGCCTCGGCGATCGTTGCCAAATAGCCGATGAACATGATCAAGGTGACAATGGCCACGGGTCCGATATCGAAGGTGAAGCCAAGCGGGAAAACCTGTGGCACGGTAATCCACTGGGCGGTAGTCACCCCGCTGAAGTCGACGCGGCCAATGATGATGGCAACGATGACCGCCACCACCAGGCCGATGACGACGGCAGCATTCCGGAGAAAGCCTTTCTTGATGAAGAGCATGAGCAGGAGCGGGATCAGGAAGGAGATCAGGGCGAGGACCACGCTGATCCCATCGATGGGTTGGCCGGTGGGGATGATCATGCTGCCCAGGGCCACCTGGGGGGCCATGGTGATGCCGATCAACAAGATCAGGGTTCCATAGACCGGCGCGGGAGTAATCGATTTGGCAAGCCAGCCGATAATTCCTTTGCTGAAAGGCAGGGTGCAGAGAGTGGCCAGGATTCCGGCGAAGAGGAGTCCGGCGAAGGTGACTCCCCAGCCGTAGGCGTAGACGGTAGAAATCATCAGGACGATGATAATGATGTTTTGCCCTTGGGCAACGGGGAGCCTCAATAAAAAGGCAGATTGGGTCAAGGTGATCAAACCGGCGCCGATAAACATCGCCCCGACCAGATAAGCAACCTGATCGAAAGTGAGAGCCAGAGGGCCGGCCTGCGCAAACGCCCCAAAGAAGATCATAGGGGTGATGACTGCGGACATACCGATCAGGAACATGTGCTGCAGACCGTAGACGAAATTCTCCCAGAAGGAGAGCTTCCCCTCGATTCGAACGTGCAGTACGCCACTACTTTCCGTCATGCTTGGTACCCCCTCTATCTGAATGGAAGATACGAACGATTCCAGCCGTCGCCTCGCTTCACCTCCTTAGGCGACAGTGCCTTCATAAAGATAAGACTGCAACTGTTCGAGGCTCCAATGGGGATCCAACCCCAACATCTCGACAGTACGGCCTTCCTTCCAATAGTCGGTGGCGTTGAGAGTGCATGTCATCACCGTCAGCGCATCGCTCACGGGGGTGGGTACCCCCAGCATTTTTCCCAGCGAGGAATAGGTAACCAATCCCCACGGAACATCTTCGGTCAATTGGCGAGCTTTCAGGCTGTAAGGGCCTTCGCAGACTTCTAGAATCTCGGTGTGGATCGCCTCGAAGAGGGGCAGGACACCAGCATCTTCCTTTCCCTTGGGGTTCCATTTGACATGGTCGATCTCTTCCTCTAGCGCGTAGGCCTTGATACCGAGCGCTTCCCCGAGAGCCATTCGTTCACGGTCTACTGCTTCGGTAACCCGGACCACAGCCGGAGGGCTGGCCCACTTGTCAAAGAGATGGAACTCCTCTTTGTGAAAACCGGAGTCGATCCGGCCGGCATTGCAAACCATTGGTCCGGTGTGGGTGATGGCATTGTAATCGACCAGGATGCACTCCAGGACATTCTTGGCGGGTCGGATATTGGCCATCGGGTAGGCGGCTTGCAGGGTGTCTACCACTTTCAAGAGATGCTTCCCTGGGAAGGCGCCGGTGATCACTTCATAGACGTAGGATTCGATGCGTACCAAAGCCGGCCCCATTTTCGAGGCTCCGTAGGTGAGGGTGTTGATCTCTCCGAAGTAGATCTCTTCCTCATTGCTGACCTCTCGCAAAACCTTCGCCCAGATCAGCGCCCCGCCACCCTTTCCGAGGGTGATGACGACTTGCCCTTTTTTTAGATACGGAGCCGCCAGGCGGGCGAATTGCTCATACCCATAGGCAGGGACAGGGTTAAGGATCAGATCCGCACCTTCCACTGCCTCGGCAATGTCCGAAGTAACCAAGTTCAAGGTCGCCTTGTGCAGCTTCTCAGGCTCATCCATGAAGTAAAGCTCAAGGTACCCTTTCTCTCGGATCCCATCCAGCTTGTGGTCGGATTCTGGTCGCGCGTAGAGGTTGACCTGATGGCCTCTTATGGTAAGGTCAGCGGCGCACCCGAAACCCCCATTTCCTGCTCCTAATACGGCAATCTTCATCTTGCTGCTCCTTTCAATGCTGCGGTTCTAAGGTTTGTCGTCGCGTCCAGGTCAAGCTCCAAGTTGTCCTGGAAGACAACGCCGTAGTCAGATTTGGCACTATCCGGGGAAACGAAACCGTTCAACACATCCTCTCGTACTTTGACCGGATCTCGCTCCAATGGGTTTCCCCAACCGCCGCCACCGGAGGAATAGACGCTGTAAAAGTCTCCCGGCTTCAGTTCGACGATGCCTTTGGCCGGTAATTCCCGCTCATCCGGACGGCCGTCGTTGAGCATCGGGCGGTTCAGGCTGCCGGTTCTCCCCCCGAAGAGTCCGTAAGGAGGGTTCACCTTGCCGTCACCGAACATGACAAAAGTAGGCGCCACCTCTCCCAGAAATTGGATGCGGTAGCGCACGCCCATCCCACCACGATATTTTCCTGCTCCCCCGGAATCGGGAAGGAACTCGTGGAAAGCAGTGATGTGCGGGTATTCCAATTCATTCGACTCGATGTTGGGGGCGGTGAGACCTCCCAGGTCGATGCCGTCGCCGATGTAGCTGAGCCCGTCCATGAAGGGAAGAGCTCCGCCGCCACCCATTCCGCAGAAGGCATACTGAACGTAGAACTCCCCGTTGCGGGGATCGATGCCGGAAATGGAAGGACCGCACCACCGGTTCCAACCAGCCGGGACACGGTTCGGCATGGCCTTGGAGAGGGCCATGAAGCAAGCTTCCAGGATGGCGCAGGCCGTATCCAGGGTGGAGCTTGCCACTGGCGCGGGAGGGAGTGGATTGACGACACTGCCTTCGGGGGCAGTGATGTGAATGGGCTGGTAAGCCCCTTCATTGTGGGGCACATCCGGGCTTACGGTGGTCAGTACGGAGACGTAAACGGAGGTCGCGGAATTGGCGAAGGGGCTGTTGATGAAGCCGGTGGTCTGGGGGTCGGTACCGTCGAAGTTGACGTACATCTCTTCGTCTTTGATCTCGAATTGCACCTGCACCTTGACTTGTGTCGCACTGAATCCGTCTCCATCCAGATAAGCGGTCCCCTCATAGATGCCATCCGGGATCTTCTTGATCTCCTGGCGCATTCGTTTTTCGGCGTAGCGTTGGATATCCTCCAGGATCACTTTCAGGCGAGCCGGCCCGTACTTGTCAGTCAGTTCCGTCAAGCGTTTCTCCGCTACCGAGCAGGAGGCTACCTGGGCTTTGATGTCTGACCAGAACAAGTCAGGCATGCGCGTGTTCAGGCAGAGGGTTTCGATCACATCCATGATTGGCTTGCCGTCGCGATAGATGCGCAAGGGCGGGATGCGGATCCCTTCCTGGAAAATCTCGGTAGCCAGTGGACTGTAGCTGCCCGGGGTCAGACCGCCGACATCGAGGTGGTGGGCCCGGTTGATGGCCATGAAGAGCAGCTCGCCCTGGTAGAAGACAGGTTTGATGATGGTTAGGTCGGCGAGGTGGGTGCCCCCTGAATAGGCGTCGTTGATGACGAAGACATCACCGGGCCGGATGTCCTCCTCGAAGCGATCCCTCACCGCTTTGGCAGCGATCATTGAGGATGCCGTGTGGGAAGGCACTCCGTCGATCTGGGCGACAATGCGCGGCACCCAGTCGCAGATGGCGCAAGAGAAGTCATGCACCTCGGCAAAGATGGGGGAGCGGGACGTGCGGGTCATGGTGATGCCCATCTCTTTGTTGATGGTAAGGAGTCGATGGAAAACCACCGAAACGGTGACGGGGTCGGAAACCCCCTCAAAATCTCCCTGGCGCAACTCAGCCATTTTTCTTCACCTCCAGAATGACATTGCCATAGTCGTCTACCAGCACTTCGTCACCCGGACAGACCACGATCGAGGTAGTTACCGCCTCGATGATGGCCGGTCCGCTAAAGTGGTGTCCTGGCTGCAATTTGGCGGCATCGTAAAGCGGCGTATCGACTCGGCTCTGGTACTCGGCGAAGAAGACCTGCCGACTTCCCTTGATGGCCTCCGCAGCCGGTTGGGCTGCTGCAAGTTCTTTGGCCAGGGGGGTCTTGGGGACACGACCGATGATGGTCAGGCGGATGTTGATGGTCTCTACCGGCTTGTCCGCTTCACAATAGGTATAGAGCCGTTCGTGCGTAGCATGGAAGGCAGCAGCCACTCCCTGCAATTTTCCCTCCTCGATCTTTCCTTTGGGCAGGCGCACGGTCACTTCATGGTGTTGGCCGATGTAGCGCATATCCAGATAGCGTTCCACTTCCACCGTCGTCTCAGCCACTCCTTCCTCGGCCAAGGTGGCCATTCCTTGCTCTTCCATGGCGCGGAAGGTGGCTTCCAAAGCTTCTGGGTTGACTTGGTCGAAGTGAGTCCAGTAGGTTTGCACGTAGTCATGCTTGAGGTCGGATTCCAGCATTCCCAAGGCGCAGAAGACAGAGGCGGCGCGAGGAACAATGACCTTGGGGATGCCTACCTCCTGGGCGAGGCGCGAGGCGTGGATCGGCCCTGCGCCGCCAGCAGCGACCAGCATGAACTCGCGAGGGTCGTGGCCGCGCTGTACGCTGACCACGCGCAGAGCGTCAGCCATGCCGCTGTTGACCACCTGGTAAATACCGAAAGCGGCTTGGGTGGCATCGATCCCCAATGGTTTTCCGATGCGCTCTTCCATGGCCTGCCAGCAACCCTCCACATCGAGGGGGAATTCCCCACCCAAGAAGTAGTCGGGATTGAGGTAGCCAAGGACTAGATTGGCATCGGTGGTGGCCGGTTGGGCGCCGCCCCGCTTGTAGCAGACCGGCCCGGGCACGGCGCCTGCGGAAAGAGGTCCCACCCTGAGCATGCCGCCCTCGTCGATATGAGAAAGACTGCCGCCTCCCGCCCCGATGGTGTGGATATCGATGGCAGGGACGCCGACCCGGTAGCGGGCTACCTCGCTCTCCATGGTCAGGGTATATTCCCCATCTTTGATCAAGGTCACATCGAAACTGGTACCTCCCATGTCACAGACGATCAGGTTGGGATAGCCTAGGATCTCGGCGAAGTATTTCCCCCCTACCGCTCCGGCGGACGGTCCGGAAAGGAGAGCCATTACACCGTGCTCCGCTCCGAAGCTGGCGCTCATTACGCCCCCGTTGCTCTGGGTGACCAGAAAGTCGCGTGGCAAACCCTCGCGCTTCAGAACCGTTTGCAGGTTCTTCAGATATCTCGAGAGGGAGGGGCTGATGTAGGCATTGACAGCCACGGTGGAAGCGCGCTCGTACTCGCGGATTTGCTTGAGGATCTCGCTGGAGATACTGACAAAGGCTTCCGGGAATTCCTCCTGGACCAGTTGTTTGATGCGCTTTTCGTGGACATCGTTGGTGAAAGAAAAGAGGGTGCATACAGCCACCGCCAGAACCCCCTGCGCTTTCAAGCGACGAGCTACTTGGCGGACCTCCTCCTCGTCGAGGGGAGTGAGGATTTCACCTTTGTAGTTGAGTCGCTCGCTCACGCCAAAGCGCAAAGCGCGGGGGATGATCATCGGAGGGTCAGCCAAGGAGAGATTCCAGATATCCTCTTTGTGCGCTCGACGCATCTCCAGGGCGTCACGGAAGCCTTTTGTGGTGATCAAGGCAGTTTTTACGCCCTTGTATTGGAGCATGGTGTTAGTGGCGACAGTGGTGCCATGCACCAGCATATCGATATGACCGAGAAACTGGGAAAACTCTTCCCCGTAGAATCGAGCGGCCTTCTTCAGTGTATTGATCAGTCCGATCGAGGGGTCCGACGGCGTGGAGGGGTCCTTGAAGATCTGGATGCGGCCCTCCGAGTCGATGACGACGCCATCAGTGAAAGTCCCCCCGATGTCGATGCCAACGCGGTATCTCATGTGCAGGTGTACTCCTTTTTTCGTATGCGTCTCCCCGTCTTGATGTCTGAACCTCCAGGGTGACTGGCGGTCCTTTCCCCGGAAGCCTTCAGTTGGGGGTACATCGTTTTAAGCTTCCTTGTAATAAGATGACTCGATGGCTCTCTGCGGGCAGATGTCGACGCAAAGGTTGCAGCCGTAACACTTGACCGGGTCGATCACCGCGGTCTCTTCCACCTTCATCGCCTCGTAGATGCAACATGTCTGGCAGAGCTTGCAGGCTGTGCATTTTTCGGCAATCACGGTAGGCGGCATCGCTTGGGTGATCTCCTGCCACCCCTTGAGTTTTCGTTCTTCTACCTTGCGCAGTGTCAAGCCTTTGATCTGGGCCAAGGTTGTATGGTGGCTCTCCAGATAATTGGCGAGGCCATCGACAATGGAGCGATAGGCAGCCGCTCCACGCAAATGACCTGCCGTGCAAGCCCCGATCATGCTGGCTCCGGCCATGAAGTATTCCACAGCATCGCGCCAGCTTTCCACGCCGCCTGAGCCGATCACCGGGATATCATAGGTTTGGGCGATCTCGAAGACCATCCGCAGGGTGAGAGGTTTCAGGGCGCCGCCGGAGATGCCTCCAAAGCCGCGCGGCCCACCCATTTTGGGCTGACCGGTGTCGATATTGATGGCCATCACTGGTCCCAGCGTGTCCGCCACTTCCACAGCATCCATGCCTGCGTCGATCCCTGCTTTCACCCAATCGAGGGTGGCGTGTTGATAGATGGCGGAGAGCTTGACGATGATAGGCAGGGAAACGGCCTGGCGGACCGCCTTGACGGTCTGGAAAAGCGGCTCTGGATCATAGATCTCAGGGGGGGGCAACTTCAATCCCGGGAACTGGGCTTCCAGGTTCTCGGCAAAATGCGGGCAGTGGGTGGGTAGCTCGATGATGTCGGCTCCAGCATCCTCAGCGCGGCGAGCCAGATCGGCAGCCTCAGCCGGGTTGGTGCCGGCCAAGTTGGCGATCACCGGAACGCCGCCGCCCTTGGCGATGGCCATCTCTTGGCTAAACCACTGGTCTGCTCCGATTACGGCTCCCATGACGCAGTTCATAAACCCGCCGCGCATGGTTGCGTAACAAGGGCGGGGATCTGGAACGGGCATCCCGGCGATGGTCTTGGTGGTGATTGCACCCGGCCCGAAACCAGCCACCTTGGCGATTGTTTCTCCGTCGCGCCCATGCTCTCCGGCGGTGACGATGAGGGGATTCTTCAAGGTGAGGCCCTTCAGACGTACCGTTAGGTCCATTTCACTTCAATCCTCCTGTGCGGGATGTATTCTCCATCTAGATGTAATAAGACGACTCGATAGCCTTCTGCGGGCAGATGTCCACGCAGAGGTTGCAGCCGTAGCATTTGACCGGGTCGATCACCGCAATCTCTTCCACTTTCATCGCCTCATAGATGCAGGCTGGTTGGCAGAGCTTGCAGGCTGTGCATTTTTCAGCAATCACGGTGGGCGGGATCGGTTGGGTGATCTCCTGCCAACCCTTGCTTTTTCGCTCTTCCACCCTGCGCAAGGCCAAGCCTCGGATCTCAGCTAAGGTCAGCTCTTTTTTTTCGAGGTACGCTGTCAATCCGTCCAAAATCGCACGGTAGGCGCCTGGCCCTTTTTGGTGCCCGGTTGAGCAGGCTGCCACCATTGTGGCGCCTGCCATCAGATACTCAACCGCGTCCTGCCAGGTGGAGATCCCTCCGCAACCGATCACCGGAATCGAGAAATTCTGGGCGATCTCGAAGACCATCCGCAGGGTAAGCGGTTTCAGGGCTCCTCCTGATAGCCCACCGAAACCTCGCGGCCCACCCAGTTTTGGTTGGCCCGTTTCTATGTCGATGAGCATTACCGGCCCAAGAGCATCCGCTACCTCGACGGCATCCATCCCCCCTTCGATCCCTGCTTTGACCCACTCCAGGGTATTCAGGTGAAAAGTGGGGGAGAGCTTCACGATGATCGGCACCGAAACGGCTTGTCGAACGGCTTTTACGGTCTGGTAGAGAGGTTTTGGATCACTGATTTCAGGAGGGGGAAGTTTCATCCCAGGAAATTGTGCCTCCAGATTCTCAGCCAGGTGCGGGCAATGAGTGGGCAGCTCGATGATATCGGCGCCGGCTGCGACTGCTTCCTGAGCCAGCTCAGCTGTTTCCTCGGGGGTGGTCCCGGCTAGATTGGCGATTAGAGGGATGCCGGCTGCTTTGATTTTGGGGAATTCTTCCGCGAACCATTGCTGGGAGGAGAGAACCGCTCCCATCATGCAATTGAGGAAACCATTGCGGATGGTTGCGTAACAAGGGTGAGGGTCAGGGAGCGCCCAGCGGGTGATGGTTTTAGTGGTAATGGCTGCCGGCCCGAAACCGGCAATCCGGCAGATGACATCCCCATTTCGGCCATGCTCTCCTGCTGAAACGAGCAGGGGGTTCTTCAAAGTGAGACTCTTGAATTGAACTGACAGATCCATACTGTGCCTCCTTCTCAAAAGAGGGTTGCCTTCATTCATTTCCGCTTTATGTAAATCGTTTGCAAAATAACCTTCCATCAGGCGGATGTCAAGGACCCTGTCCCATAAATAAAGACCGCCGAGGAGCTTCTTGACCCTGTTGTTTTGGGCATCCCAAGTGAACACGTAGGAGAACCATTTCACAACTTTGCCGATCTCCTATAATAGAGAAAACGCGAGTCCTTATTTTCCACCGGAAAGGAGGTATGGTCAGGAAGAGAGGCGCGCGTGAGATGGATAGAGTAGCTTTGGCAAGTGAAAAACGGTTGAACCTCAAGGAGGAATACGCTTGAACTGGAAAAAGTTGTTCGTTCTTCTCATTTCCGGCATTATGGTGCTCACGGCCGTAGGCTGTGCGCAACCAAGCACTCCCACCCCCACACCAACTCCCACCCCGACCCAAACTGCCTCTCCTTCCCCTTCTCCGACGCCAACCACCCCGCCCACCCCCAGCAGTGTGCGCCTGGGTGTCTTTATTCCGGGTCGCCTGGGAGACAGCCCGGACTACGACAAATTGGCAGACATGTCTTTGCGTTTGGCGATGCGCGACAAGCGCCTTACCGTCAATGTTTTCGAGGCCGGCTTCGACCAGTCCAAGTGGACCGAACAACTGACCTCGATGGCTGCCTCCGGCAACTACGATGTGATCTACACCTCCAATGAGTCGATGGGACCGATGGTGGCTGCAGTGGCCAAGCAGGTTCCAAACGTAAAGTTCATTGTGAACGACTCCTGGGTAACGGGCAACGATCGCATCTATTGCTCTTTCATCAATAAATACCAGCAATCTTACCTCTACGGGTACATGATGGCTTTGGTCTCCACCAGCACCCTGCCCGGCGCCAATGCAGAGAAAAAGATCGGCTTCATCTACGGACAGCATTACACCACCATGGATGACCTGATCATCCCCGGCATAGAGGCTGGCGCAAAGGCAGTTGATCCGGCCTTCGAAGTGAAGACGGTGATGTTGGGCAACTGGTTTGACGCCGCCAAGGCGGAATCCCTGACCAACACCCTGATTGACGAGGGCGTTGATGTAATGGGGTCGATTTGCGGCAGCGGTCTGGCTGGTGTTATCAACGCCTGCAAGACGAAGGGCATCTACATGGTGACTTACGACTCGGCCAACTTTGACAAGGCTCCAGGAGTGATTGTCGGCTCGGTGGAGTCGCAGATCAGCGATATGGTTTCCAACGATTTGGATGAGCTGTTGGCAGGAACCGTCAAATGGGGTGCCTCAGAGGTCTTCGGAGCGGAGAGAGGCTACGTCTCCTCTCCGCTGAAAGCTCCGGCATGGTTGACCGTTCCGGAATCGACCCGGCTGCAGTACGAGGCTGAATACAACAAAGTGATCAGTGGAAGCAAACCCCTTCCTATTCCCCAAGCAGTCTTGGACAAGATCAACGCTGCGGCGAAGGGCAGCTGAAAGATCCCCGAAAACTGACGCATCTTTGGCCTGAAGCGTTTGCTTCAGGCCAAATCATTTTCTGCAGGAAAACGGGCAAAAGTGGATTGCTGCAGGTTGTGGTGACTGCGCGGACGAACAAATCAGGTACTCATCAACTAACCCACTGCCTTGCTCATTTTCGCTTGACAAAAGACCATTTCTATCAAGATACTTGTGCCCGGTGCTGTTGTGAAAACAGATTGAAACAGCTATAGAGTGATACAGCCAACCGGTCGGTGAAAAAGAAGTGAAGCCCCCCGATCAAGGAGGAAAAGAAGGTTTCGCTTGAAGATGTACCTGAGGAATCAGCACGGTAGATCAACTAGGAGGTAATTCTTGATATGAGACTCAGCAAACCCATTTTAGTATTCCTGGCGGCGGCCATTTTGCTTACCAGCTTCGGCTGTGCAAGCAGCACGCCTACGTCTACGCCAACCCCGACGCCCACCGCAACAGTGAGCGCTACCCCATCTCCCTCACCTACCCCCACAACCCCTCCCGCACCGACCAGCATACGACTGGGCGTCTTTATTCCCGGCCGCCTGGGGGACAGCCCGCCCTATGATGCGCTGGCCAACGGCGCGCAGAGAGCTGCCTTGCGCGACAAGCGCTTGACTGTAGAGGTTTTCGAAGCCGGCTTTGATCAGTCCAAGTGGCTGGAACAGCTCACCTCTTTCGCCGCTTCCGGAAAATTTGACGTCATCTATACTTCCAACGAAGCCTTGGGTCCGCTGGTAGTCAAAGTAACCCAGACAGTGCCGAATGTGAAATTCCTGGTGAACGATTCTTATGTTACCGGCAACAAAAACATATTCACCGCATTTCTTAACAAGTATCAACAAGGCTACCTTTATGGATACATGATGGCCCTCGTCTCAACCAGCACCCTGCCAGGCGCCAATCCGGACAAGAAGATCGGCCTCATCTATGGCCAGCACTACACCATGATGGATGATCTGATCATCCCCGGCATCGAGGCGGGTGCGAAGGCTGTCGATCCAGCCTTCGAGTTGAAGACAGCGATGTTGGGCAATTGGTTCGACGCCGTGAAGGCTGAATCTCTGGCTAATAGCCTGATTGATGAGGGCGTCGATTGTCTCGGCGCCATCGCCGGCAGCGGCAACGCCGGGGTGGTCAGCGCTGCAGTAAAGCGTAACGCCTATATGATCTGGTTCGACACCATCGGATTCGACAAGGCGCCCGGCACTGTCATCGGGTCAGTCAACAGCTCAAATGAAGATCTGGTCACCCTCGAGCTGAAGAACCTGTTGGATGGGACTGTCACCTGGGGAGGACCGCTCATTGTCGGCGCTGAACAAGGCTATATCTCCGTTCCGTTACTGGCGCCAGGATATGTCAACTTTGTCCCCGCCGACGCGCAGAAGAAATTCGCAGAAGTCTATGAGAAAGTCGTCTCTGGCGCATTGGCTCTCCCTGTTCCACAGGCAATCCTGGATAAGCTCGATAACGCTGCCAAGGGGAACTAGGGTTTATACTGAGCCTGCCCTTTGGTGTAGACAGCCTGCGGCAGGCAAACACCTCTGCGGCAGCGTACGTTGATATGAGATGGAATGGCCTGGTCGGAAAAACCCGACCAGGCCATTTTTCCCAACGATAAAGCGGAACCGGTGCAAAGAAGGAACCGATGGAATCGACGATACAGGCAAACGTAGCTTCCAATTCGAAGATCCTGGTGGAGATGCTAGGCATCTCCAAGGTCTACCCGGACAACAATGTCACTGCGAACAGCAATGTACACTTCAATTTACAGAAAGGAGAGATTCACGCCCTCGTAGGAGAGAATGGCGCCGGTAAGACGACCCTGATGAAGATCCTCTGCGGTCTGGAACGAGCTGATCAGGGCGCTATCAAGGTCGCTGGCCGGCCTGTGCGCATCCGCTCCGCACGTGATGCCGACCGGCTGGGGATCGGCATGGTCCATCAGCGCTTCTGCCTGGTAGAGAATTTCTCGGTAGCCGATAACATCGTGCTCGGAAAAGAACCTCTGCAAGGCGGAGTCTTCTACGATCGGGCGAAGGCCAAGCGGACAGTCGAAAAGCTTTCCGAGGACTACGGTTTCGAAATGGACCCCAACGCCTTGGTGGGGAGTCTCACCGTCGGACAGAAGCAGCGCGTGGAGATCCTGAAAGTGCTCTACCGGGGTTCTACCATCCTCATCTTGGATGAACCCACCTCACTCCTGACCGAACAGGAGATCAAGGCCTTTTTCCGGATCCTGCGTCACTTGAAAGCGATGGAGTACACCATTGTCATCATTACCCACAAGCTGGAAGAGGTCGGCCAGATCTCTGACCGGGTTACTGTCATGCGCGAGGGTCAGGTAGTGGACAGCCGGCCTTCCGCCAGTCTGGACAAGGCCACCTTGGCCCGACTGATGGTGGGCAAGGAAGTGCTGCTACAGGTGGAGAAGCCGGCCAAAGAGCCTGGTTCTCCAGTGCTTGAAATCCGCGACTTGACCCTGGTCGACCCTACCTGCCCACGGCCATTGCTGGCCGGGATCAACCTGCGGGTTCGGGCAGGGGAGGTGTTGGGCATTGCCGGAGTGGCCGGGAACGGACTCGGTGAACTGGAGGATGTCCTCACCGGAATGAACAGCCGTGGCCACTCCAGCGGGCAAGTGCTGATCGATGGTTTGGAAGTCCTCGGCCTCTCTCCTGCGCGTCTGCGGCGAAAAGGCCTGGCCTATGTGCCGGCTGACCGACTGCAACGCGGCAGCAGCTTGTTGCTGCCTCTTTCCGATAATCTGATCGTGGTCGATCACCACGCTTTCCTACGCTTCGGGATTCTGCGAAACCGCTCCATCTCCAAGTTCTCCAATGATCTGATCAAACGTTTCGGCATCAAGGGGAACATGAATGCTCCGATTGGCACCCTCTCCGGGGGAAACATCCAGAAAGCGGTACTCTCCCGCGAGCTGTCCCGTCGACCCAAGTTGCTGATTATCTCTGAACCAACCTGGGGCCTGGACGTAGCATGTTCCGAGTTCGTCTACCAGGAGATCATGGAGATGCGCAACGAAGAGACAGCTGTCCTTTTGATTTCCTCCAACCTGGACGAAGTGTTGGCTCTCTCAGATCAGGTGGCAGTGATGTACAAGGGAGAGGTAGTTGCCCTATTCCCGAACGTAGGGTTGGACCGTGAGTCCTTGGGCGGCTATATGCTGGGTTTGCACCGGCAGGAGGTTAAGAAGGACGGCTGCTGGGAAGAGAGGGTCCACTGATGGCCTTGGACAGCCGCGCCAAAAGCAGTCTGGCTTCTTTCCTGGGGATCGTGCTTTCTATTCTGGTGGCTTTCATTATTGCCATCATTCTCATTTTCTCTTTCTCCAAAGATCCCGCGAAGACGCTTTACTGGTACTTTTTCGGGCCCTTCACCAATCCTTTCGTCTTCGGCAATATGCTGGAATCAGCCATCCCTTTGCTTTTCACCGGGCTCGGGATGGCTGTAGCTTTCAAGAGCGGGGTAACCAATCTGGGCGGTGAAGGACAGATCTTTGCCGGAGCGATCATGGCTGTCATTCTGGGAGTCCTCCTTCCCAACCTCCCCGGTGGGGTAGGGATCCCTACCCTGCTTCTAGGCGGCGCCATTGTGGGTTCCCTGATGGCTGGGCTCTCCGGCTTTCTGCGCATGGCCTGGGGCGTTTCCGATTTGCTCACCACCTACTTGATCTCCACTGGGATGGTCTATGTCATTAATTATCTGATCCTGGGTCCCTTGCGCGATCCAGCCCAGATTACCATCCAATCTCTCTCCATTCCGGCTGCTTACATGCTTCCCCGCCTTCTTCCGCCCTCCTATCTCCATGCCGGCTTCTTGCTGGGATTGGCAGCGGCCGTTTTTATCTGGTTCCTGATCTACCGCACGCATCTCGGTTATGAGCTGCGCGTGGCTGGCTCGAACCGGCAGTTCGGACGTTATGGCGGGATCGAAGTACGCCAATACCTGGTCTTGCCGATGCTTATCTCCGGAGCTTTGATCGGTTTGGGGGGGGCGGTCCAGGTTGTTGGCCGGTACGGCTCCTGTTTCACTGACCTAACCGCCGGCCTGGGCTGGAACGGAATCGCCGTGGCTCTTATCGCCCGCTCCAACCCGCTCGGGGTGATCCCGGCAGCGCTCTTTTACGCCTACCTGGACGCAGGCGCCAAGAGCGCCATGATCAATTCAGATATTACCTACGAGATCGCTTCCATCATCAGCGCTGTGATTTTCTATCTAATCACCGCCGAAGCGGCAGTGGCCTTCATCCGCAGGAGGCTTGGCAAATGAACGAATCCTACATCCCGGCAATCGCCCAAACTCTCACCATCATGACCCCCTTGCTGCTGGCAGCTACCGGCGGCCTCTTCTCCGCCCTGGCTGGCGTATTGAACATCGCCCTGGAAGGACTGATGCTCTGCTCAGCCTTTTTCTCAGTGGTCTTTACGGTAGCCAGCGGGAACCTTTTTGTGGGTATTCTCGCCGGAATGCTGGCCACATTGCTCTTGACCGCCCTTTTTGCCTTCATCTCCCTCGGTTTGCGAGCCAATATTTTCATCTCCGGACTAGCCACCAATCTACTTGCTGCCGGCCTTTCGATCGTCCTCTCCTATGCTATCTATGGACAGACTGGATCCGTCAGCTTTCCTGACATGCCTCGATTGAATCCTATTGTTGTGCCGTGGATTTCAGACATCCCCATCCTGGGCGACATCTTCTCCGGCCAGAACATTCTGGTCTACGTTTCCTGGATCCTTCTGATCATCGCCTCAGTGGTGATCTATCGCACCCCCTTCGGCATGCGCTTGCGCGCAGTGGGGCACGACATGGAAGCAGCCCGTTCGGTGGGAATCAACCCCAAGCTGGTCCAGTTTATTGCCATCCTCATTTCCGGCTTCACCTGCGCTCTTGCCGGAGCGATGCTGACCCTGACCTTGGGAGCTTTTGTTCCAAATGTGACCTCCGGCCGTGGCTGGATCGCCCTGGTGATCATTTATTTGGGCAACCGGACACCGGTGGGGGTGCTGATCGGGTCAATCATCTTTGGCTTGGTCGAGTACCTCAGCAACTTCCTGCAAGCTGTCTCCAACCTTCCCTCGGGGCTGCTACTGGCTATGCCCTTCTTCGTCACCGTGCTCGCCTTGGTGCTTTACTCCATCCTCGAACGACAACTGCGCATTCGCCGGCGCACGGCATCTGCAAACACTTCCTGCAACCTTTCATCGGAGGATAGCGATCCAAAGTCCTCCTTGTCTACCCTCGAAGGGAGCGAAGGGAGAGCGGAGGAGAATGGAAGGTGATAGCTTGATAAAACATGACAGTTCCCGGCAGCTTGATAGCCCCCGGCAGGGTGTTCTACTAGATAGGAGGATCTGATGAAGCAATTGCAGCTGTTCGCTCCCCGCGATCTGCGCCTGGTAGAGGCTGAGTGTCCTGCTCTGGTCAAGGGCGAGGCATTGGTGCGGATCGAGTCTTGTGGCATCTGTACACTGGAGCAACGCCTCTTCTCCGGCGCAATGAAGATCTATTACCCGATTGTTCCCGGGCATGAGGCAGCCGGTGTGGTAGAGGAGGTTGGCGCCGGCTCTATCACTGCCTTGAAACCGGGTGACACCGTCTCTCTCGACCTCGTCTATCGCTGCGGTGAGTGCTATTGGTGCCGCAACGGGCAAAGCAACCACTGCGCTAACCGCTTCGCCAAAGGGATCCGCCCCCTGGGTGGATTCTCCCAGCATATCGTGGTGGGAACGAGGCAATGCTTCCAACTCCTTGCCGATATCCCAACCCGCGAGGCTTGTTTCGCTGAACCCTTGGCCTGCTGTATTCACTCCCTGCGGAAGGCCAGCCTGAAGATCGGAGAGGATCTATTGGTAGTCGGGGCCGGCCCAATGGGTCTCTTACACGCCTTGGCAGGCCGCAAGATGGGCGCCCGCGTCTTCGTCGCTGATCCACTGCAAGAACGCCGTTTGTTGGCGGAGAGGCTGGGAGCGGACTTTACCCTGGATCCTGCCATTCCTTTGAAGGAGCAACTGATGGCACAGACCGGCGGTCGCGGCGTCGATGTAGCCGTTGTCACGGCGCCGGTGAGCGAAGTTCTGCGCGAGGCGGCCATGGCTGTTCGCAAGGGTGGCCGCGTCACCGCTTACTCGGCGTACAGCGGCACCTTCGACCTGCCGGTGGACGCCAACTATTTACACCGTTCCGAGGTATCCATCTTTGGGGTGGAAGGTCGCACCGAGCGGGATTTTCAGGTCGCGGTCAAATTGATCAGCACGCAACAAGTGGACATTTCCCCGCTGATCAGCGCGGAATTCAGGCTGGAAGAGTTCGACCTGGCCATGGAGATGGCCGGCAGACCGGACAAAATCCGTGTCCTTTTCGACCTGAAGGAGAGCTGAAGAGGGTTTGGCAAACCAACTCATTTGGGCTTTCGACATCGGCACCACTAGCCTCAAGGCGGTCGCTTTCAGGCCGGATGGCTCAGCTGTAGCTCGGGCTCAAGCCGGCTACACCCTCGCTTTCCTGCCTGGAGACCACATCGAAACGAGTCCTGCTTCCTGGGAACGAGCTTTTTGTCATTGCGTTGCGCAACTGCGATCAGTCCCTGCTGCCGCCCAACCTGAAGCACTCGTCGTCGGAGGTCAGGGACCTACCCTGGTTCCTCTGGGAAAGAACGGAAAAGCTGTCGATCAAGCTATTTCCTGGATGGACCGTCGCGCCACGGATCAGTCACTGGAGATCCGCGAGCGCACCGGCCTGATTGTAGACAGCTCCTTCTATATGCCCAAAGCTCTCTGGTACAGCCGGCATGGATTGGCCCGGGAACGTGTAAGCTGGTATACCTCTTGCCCCGACTACATTGTCGGGCGGCTCACTGGATGTCTGGTCGCCGGCCTCCCAGCGTCTGGCTTCCAATCGATGATTTGGCAGCGCCAGGCCATGGAGGCTTTCGATATGGCGGAAGCATGGCCGCCCTTTGTCCCCTGCGGCCAGGTGGTTGGACCGGTCAGCAAACAAGGAGAAGCGTGGAGCCAGGCGAGTCAGGGGATTCCTGTAGTAGTGGGTCCTCCCGACTTCGTCGAATCCTGGTTGGGCACAGCGACGGTAGTGCCGGGGCGAGCGGTGGACCGAGGCGGCACCAGCCAAGGCATCAATCTCTGCACCAGTCAACCCGTGCGCGACACTCGTTTACTGGCCTTACCTCACATCGTTCCAGCGCTTTGGAATTTATCCGGCATTATCTCCACTTCAGGCAAGGCCTTGGAGTGGGTTCGCTCACTGGTTGGTTGGGGACGAATCTCCTACCAGGAAGTATTCCGGCGGGCAATGGGCGTTCCACCGGGAGCGGAGGGATTGCTCTTTCTCCCCTACCTGGCCGGGGAAAGAGCCCCTCTCTGGCGAGCCGATGCGCGAGCCCTCTTTTTTGGCCTGCACTTGCGCCATACCCCGGCCCATCTCGTTCGCGCCGTCCTGGAAGGAGTGGGCTACGCCATGCGCCATGTTTTGAGCTGTATTGAGGAACACGGACTGGAAGTGGTGCAGTTGCGCTGTACCGGCCGCCAAGCGACGAGCATCGGCTGGACCCGGATCAAAGCCTCGATTACGGGCATTCCCTGCCTTCTCCCGGGCGAGGTGGAGGCCGAGCCGCTAGGGGGAGCTATTCTTGCGGCAGTGACCCGGGGTTGGTATACGGATTTGGTCCGCGCTGCGGAGGGGATGGTGCGGATCTCTCAAGAAATATCGCCGGAGATTTCTTGGGAAGCGCTTTATCAGGAAGGGTTCCTCCTCTACCATTCCCTGGTCGAAGATTCGCTTGATCATTTCCCAGCCCTTACGAAGTATCGCCAGGAAAGCACAAACATTCCCCCGGAGGATGCGGCTGCTTGCAGCAACTTGACGACCCCCGGAAACTTAACAGCCCCCGGTAGGGCGTCCAAGAAAGGTGATTTCAACGCATGAATACAGGAAAATGCATTCGTTTGAAACAGATCCTGCGAGAAGATGGTCGCACGGTGATCGTTGCCCTTGACCACGGAGGCATCGCCGGGAGCATGCCGGGCATCGAAAACCCAGCAATGACGATCCGCGCTTGCCGGCAGGGAGGCGCTGATTGTGTCCTCACCACTCGTGGTTTTATCGCCCTTTCAGAAAATGAGTGGGACCGCAGTCTCAGCGTGATGATGCGACTTACCGGCGGTTTTACCATCCTGGGCGGAAGGTTCGAAGAGGAGCTGATCACCTCGGTGGAAGCAGCCATCGCCCTGGGTGCTTCATCGGTCATCGTCACCGTAAAGTTTGGTCACCCCCGGGAGGGTGATTTCATTCGCAATGCCTCACTGGTGGCTGACGCCTGCGAGCGCTGGGGAATCCCCCTGACCATCGAGGCGATGGCTCAAGGAACACTCTATGGAAAACCTCTGTCCGGAAAAGCCGATCCTGCCGGTATCGCCCTGGCCGCACGAATGGCCCAGGAGCTGGGAGCTGACTTGATTAAAACATACTACACGGGGACACCGGAAAGCTTTGCAACAGTGACTGCCGGTTGCCCGGTGCCAGTAGTGATCCTGGGCGGCGAGAAGAGCGAAGATGATGCCACGCTCTTCCGCAGTGTGCGTGATTCCATCGCCGCTGGAGGAGCTGGTATCGCCATCGGCCGCAACATTTGGCAAGGTGGGCGCACCCAAAGGATGACTGAGGCAATGGTTGGTGTGGTACACCAGGACTGGACGGTGGAGCAAGCATTGGCCTACCTGGACAACATCCCAAGGAGTGAATCTGCTCAATCTTAGTAATCGGGAGGTTGCGTTTTTTCAGCGACCATTTTGCCAATTTCGCCTTACGTAATTGAATTTTGGATTATAATACCGAAGCATCTCGCTTTGATCTGTCTTGCACCTTCGGCAGCTCGAGATGGTACACCAGCTAACGGTCCCTAGGGACACGAACATCTAAATAGGAGGAATCAATATGCAGAACTTGAAAGGACGAGATTGCATCAGCATCGACGGGTTTTCCGCGGAAGAGATCGAGTTCATCGTCGATGTCGGCCGGCAGTTAAAACGGGAACTGAAAATGGGGCGATACAATCCCTTGCTTTTGGGAAAAAGCCTGGCAGCAATCTTTGAAACGCCTTCCACTCGTACCAGCATTTCCTTCGAGACCGGTGTTCAACAGATGGGCGGGCACATGCTCTGGTTGGACCCCCATCGCTTGTGGGTGGGCGAAGCCCAGGAAGAAGACTGGCACGATACCATCAAGACCATCGCCCGCTATTGCGACGGCATCGCTTACCGCTCCATCGGCCAGGCGCGCCAGCTTTCCGCTGCAGAATTCGCCGACATCCCGGTAATCAATGCCTCCAGTCCGGTGGAACACCCTTGCCAAGCTTTCGCTGACGCGGAGACGATGGTGGAAAAGAAGGGAGACCTGCGCAAGGCGAAAGTCGCTTTCTGTTGGGGTTACCGCACGGCCAATCCCCCTGCTGGCCTGACCAATTCCACCATGTTGATGGCTGGAAAGCTCGGTTTCGAACTAGCCATCGCCTGCCCGGAAGGATTTGATCCGGACATGGATGTATATCGGCGCGCCCAGGAATGTGCTTCCCTTTCCGGGGGCAAGATTTCTTTGGTCCGTTCCTATGAAGAAGCGGTCCATGACGCCGACTTTATCAATGTTTATTCCTGGGTGTCCCCAGAGATGTTTGCCAAGGGCTTGGAGACCCACTTCCAGGGAGACGCTACCTTCCAGGCTCGAAAGGCGGCCCTCAAGGAGGAATGGTGCGTCACGGCGAAAGTCGTAGGGATGGCTAGAAAAGATTGCATGGTCATGCATTGTATGCCTATCTCGCGCAATACCGAGGTGACCGACGAGGTTCTCAATAGTCCCGCCAGCATCATCTTTGATCAGGCCGAGAATCGCTTGCATGTGCAGAAGGCGATCATGGCGTTGACCATGGGCACTACGGTCAATTTTTAGGCGATCACGCATGGCCAGGTACATTACTCCACGCAGCCTGGCCGAGGCCTTGCAGATCCTCAGCCAGGAGGAACATTGCCTCCCCCTGGCTGGGGGTACTGACTTGACCTTGCTGGTTCGGGATGGAACGGTGCAAGCCGAGTGCTTGCTGGATATCAGCAAGCTGCCGGAGCTGATCGGTGTCCAGGAGGAAGGCGGAGAAATCCGGATCGGCCCGTGTACCACCTTGGCTGATGTCGCCTCCTCGCCACTGCTGCCGGCTGCTTTGCGCGCTGGCGCCAGTTGGATCGGTTCCCCACAGATCCGTGCCCTGGGAACCATCGGGGGGAATATCTGCAACGCCTCTCCCTGCGGTGACACCCTCAGCCCCCTCCTTGTCCTGGGTGGCCGCTTCCGGCTGCGCAGTGCAAGCGGAGAGCGTGAAATACCTGCCGAAGCTTTTTTTCTTGGGCCCAAGCGTACCATTCTCACCCGGGGCGAGCTGCTGGTGGAGATAAGCCTCCCGCTGACGCGCTCGCCCTCTCAGGATGAACGGAGGTCAGCCTTCCAGAAAATAGGTGGGCGGGGAGCCCAGACCATTGCCCAAGTCAACTTGGCCATCTCCGCTTTCTGGAAGGAGGGGATCCTCCGGCAACCTTGCCTGGCGGTCGGTTCCGCTGCCCCCACACCGATCCGCATTCCTGCTGTGGAGCGTATCCTTGAAGGACAGCGTCTTGATCGGGAACTGATCGCGCAGGCCTCTTTACGATTGGCAGCGGAGATCCGGCCTATCTGTGACCAGCGGGCTTCCGATCGCTATCGCCGCTCGGTGGTCCAGGCCCTTTTCCGCGACGCTCTGGCATCCCTCACAGGACAGGAGGCTTATTCATGAGCGAGATCAACCCCCGCTGCGGCAGCTCGACAGATTGCAGCAGCAAGTCACGGGGGATAGATGAAAAAGCTGTTCCCATATCATTCTATTTGAACGGCCGCCCTGTTTCCACCTCCATCGACGGCGACTTGCGGGCCATTGACCTCTTGCGCGAGGGATTCGGACTGACCGGGGTGAAAGAAGGATGTGGACGCGGGGAATGCGGCGCCTGTACGATCCTCCTCGATGGTCTTCCGGTCAATGCCTGCCTGCTGTTGGCGGCCAAGTTGAATGGCTGCGAGGTATTGACCATCGAAGGACTGGCTTCTCCGGAGGGGACACTGCATCCCTTGCAATCCGCCTTCCTCGAGGCTGGCGCTGTGCAATGCGGATTCTGCACCCCTGGAATGATTTTGGCTGCCAAGAGCTTGCTCGATACCTGTCCGGACCCCAGCGAGGAAGAGATTGCCCACGCTTTGAGCGGCAACTTCTGTCGCTGCACCGGCTACTCAAAGATTATCAAGGCGGTGCGCTTGGCCGCCCAGGAGAAAATGCGATGACTGCCCCCTTCCGCACCATCGGTCAACCTGTTGGCAAGATTGACGGAGTCGAGCTGGTCACCGGACGGGCTCGTTATACGGCTGACCTCCAGTTTCCCGGATCCTTGCAAGCTTTGGCGCGCCGCGCCGGGGTTGCAGCCGGCTTGCTTCGCCATCTGAATGTGGAAGAAGCGCGCCGGTCCCCTGGAGTGGTGCTGGTGCTCACCCCTGCAGATCTTCCCGGCCCCAACCTGATCGGGATTCTTCCCCCCTTTGACCAGCCTTTGTTGGCCGGCCCGGAGATACGCCACGAAGGCGATTCCCTGGCTCTGGTGGTAGCAGAGACCCAGGAACAGGCTGAAGCGGCCGCTTCCCTTATCGTGGCTGAGATTGAACCATTTCCTCCGCTCCTCGACCCCGAGGAAGCGCTGCATGCAGATGCGCGCAAAATTCACGCCAACGGCAATCTGACCTTTGCCAAGCAGCTTCTGAAGGGGGATGTCGAAGCCGGTTTCGCCCAAGCCGAGGTGATCGTGGAGGACACCTACCGTACCAGCGTCCAGGATCACGCCTACCTAGAGCCGGAAGCAGTACTGGCTGTACCGGAGAGCGACGGACGTTTGACGGTGTACGCCTCTTGCCAATCACCCTTCCACCTGCGAGGCCACATTGCTGTCAACACCGGCCTCCCGGCTTCCCGCGTGAAAGTTGTGCAACCTTTTGTCGGGGGATCTTTCGGAGGTAAGGATGATGCGGTTACCGAGATGGGCTCGCTGGCAGGCGCGGCAGCCCTCAAGCTGGGTCGTCCGGTACGCATCGTCCACTCCCGCAAAGACTCTTTCCTCGGCTCGCACGCTCGCCATGCTGCCATCATTCATCTCAAGACCGGCGCCATGCGTGACGGCACGATCATCGCCCGCCAAGCCGAGATCCTTCTTGACGGAGGCGCCTACGCTTCGGAGAGCCCCTTCGTGGTCATGAAAGCGTTGATCCATGTGGGCGGCCCCTACAAGATCCCCCATCTCCGGGTGGACTGCCGTGCCGTCTACACTAATAAACGTCAGGCTGGGGCGATGCGCGGTTTCGGTGTGCCGCAAGTCACATTTGCCTCAGAATCGCAAATCGATGCGTTAGCTCGCGAGCTGAGCCTCGACCGTTGGGAGCTTCGTCGGCGAAACGCCCTGACAGTAGGTGAAGCCAATGCCACCAGCCAGGTCTTCCACGAGTCAGTGGGATTGGTTCAAACCCTTGAGCGGGTGAAAGAGGAAGGGGACTGGCCCGCCTGTTTGGAAAGGGCTCACGCCGGCGACAACCCCCGCTTCAAGAGAGGCGTGGGGTTGGCCGCCATGATGCAGGGAATCTCCAACGGGGCGGAAGGGATCGATGTGGTTGGAGCTTCCGTCCAAGTCAGCCAGGATGGCAGCGTCCTGGTCGGGTTGGGTTTGACCGAGCTGGGGCAAGGCAGCCGCACGGCCATGGCCCAGATTGCTGCCGAGATCCTGGGTGTCTCCCTGAAGAAGATCAGCGTCCGGCAGGTGGATACCGATACCGTCCATGATTCCGGCCCGACCGTGGCTTCCCGTACCACCACTGTGGGGGGAAAAGCAGTCTGGATGGCTGCCCAGGCTGTGCGTACCTCGTTGTTGGAAATGGCTGGACTGATGTTGAAAGTCCCTGCTGAGGCGATCGAGTTAGGGGAAGACTGCGCTTACCTGCGGGAAAACCCTGATGCTCAGATTCCGCTTGCCCAGGTCGCTACAGCCGCGTATTGGACTGGCTTTCCTTTGATGAACCTGGCCTTTTCCCGTGCCCCCGACGCGCAATACGATCACGAGACTCACCAGGGCCAGATCTACATCGCATATAACTACGGCACTCACCTGATGGAGGTGGAAGTAGACACTTGGACCGGAAAGGTTCGCGTGCTCAAGCATCTTGCCAGCCACGATGTGGGCAAGGCAATCAACCCCCTGGGAGTGGAAGGCCAGGTGGAGGGCGCCTCCCTGATGGGGCTGGGCTTCGCCCACCTGGAGGAAGTGCTCGAAGAAAACGGGAAGGTTCGCAATGCCAATTTCGCTGATTACCAGATCCCGTCCTTTGCAGAGCGGCTTCCCACCCGATTCTTCCCGGTAGAAGAAGCGACCTCCAATGGCCCCTTCGGCGCCAAAGGTGTCGGTGAGCCTCCTCTGGCTGGAGCCGCCGCCGCTTTCGCCAACGCTGTCTCGGATGCCCTGGGGATCTCTTTCACGTGCTTGCCCATCACCCCCCAGCGAATCCTGGAGGCCTTGGGAGAGTGATTGTTCATGATGGAACAGATTTCTAATCTCCCCCCCCGATAGAAAGGAGCTGTAGATGATTGATCTATTGATTCGAGGCGGACTGGTTCTCACCCTTGAGCCAAACACTTTGCAAGGGCCGGTCTATGCCGATGGTGCGATTGCCGTGGAGGGGAACCGCATTGTTGCGGTGGGCCCCACAGCCGAGGTAGTGGCAGCCTTTCCGGAAGCCCGTGAAGTGATTGATGCGCGAGGCAGGATCGTTATGCCCGGTTTTGTCTGCACCCACACGCACATGCCATACGTGCTGGGACATAACATGCCGGTAGACTTCAGCCAATTGCACTCCTTCTGGGACATGTTGCAGAAGATGGGTTGGGAATGGCTGGAGGACCTCACCACCGCCCAGGGGGTTTACGCCGCCACCCGCTACGCCGCTGCCAAGATGTTGAAGAGCGGAACCACTACGGTGTGCGAGCTGGTTGAGGCGCCTATCGCCCTGGGAGCCATACCTTCCCCCCTGCAGTGCTCTGCCCAAGCCGTCGAGGAGATCGGCATCCGCGCCCAGATCGGTTTCGAAGTGACCGAGCGGGTTCTTGGCGTTCCTATCCTGGAGCGGTTGGAGCGAGGCAACGCGGAGAAAGGCTTCACCGAGAACCTGGCCTTCCTGCAGAAGCACCCGCCGCGGAACGGCAGCAGGGTGGAAGGGCGCCTGGGGATACATACCGCTTTCACCAATTCCTACCAGACCTTGCGACAGGCGCGTGAGGTAGCAGACTCCTTCGGGTGCGGCATCGAGATCCATGTCGCTGAGATCCCCCGTGTTTTCCTGGTGGAGAAATTCGGCAAATCAGCACCGGAGGTGCTGGAGGAAACGGGCTTGCTGGGGCCGGATGTGATTGCCGCTCACTGCATTGACCTGACCGAGGGGGACTTGGAGATCCTTCGCCGCAACGGGGTACATGTTGCCCATACGCCGATGAGCAATTCCCTCGGCGGTAACGGCGTGGCCCGCATTCCACGCATGCTGGAACTGGGAATCAATGTGACCCTGGGTCACGATTGCTTCTTCACCCTGGATTATTCCCAATATTTCCGTTATATGTATCTGCTGCACAAGGCTCACAATGCCAATCCGATGTTGATCCCTCCTTTCCAGGCGCTGGATATCGCCACCGGCAACGGCGCGCGCGCGATGGGACTGGGAGATGAGATCGGCAGCCTGAAAGTCGGCAAGAAGGCCGACCTGATCGTGATCCGTCCGGATTCGCCCACCCCGACCACAGCCGAGTCAGTCCTCTCCTTTTTCACCATGACCTTCGAGGGGCGGCAGGTAGAACATGTCATCGTGGACGGCCAGGTAGTGGTAAAAAGCGGCTGCTTGACTACCGCTGACGAGGAAGAGGTCCGCATGGCTTGTCTGGAGGAAGCGAAGATCCTCTGGCGTAAAAATGGCATCTTGATATAGACGATCCCATTATTGTCGGGGCTCTTGTCAGGCTCCTGGCAAGGAAAGCGTGGAATGAAGCGAAATGGACCAAAAAGAAGAGAATACAAAAGAGGGAAACGGACGTAAGGTAAACACCATCCAGTCAGTGGACCGGGCTTTGCGCATCCTGGAAGTGATCGCCGGAGCAGGTCGCGATCTTGGTTTGGTGGAAGTCAGTAAATTGGTCGCACTGGATCCAAGCACCACCTACCGCCTGCTGAAAACGCTGGAAGCCCACCAATACGTCAAACAAGGCCAGAAGAAAGACAAGTATTCGCTCGGTTTCAAGGCGTTTGAGATCGGCAACGCTATCCCACTGCTGACACACCTGCGCGGCGCTTGCAAGGGCCCGCTGGAGGCCTTGCGCGACCGGACCGGGGAAACTGCCAACCTGGGTGTCCGGGATGGTCAGGAAGCCCTCTACGTGGAGCAGATTTCCGCCCAGCAATACACCCTGCGGGTCAGCTCCGAGGTAGGCCGCCGAGTGCCGTTGCATTCGACGGCGATCGGAAAAGTGATCCTTGCCTCTTTCGGGCATGCCGAGTTGAACGCATACTTGAAGCGACCTCTCACCCCCTTCACAGCCAAGACTTTTACCAACGCAGACAAATTACGCGAGCACTTGGAAGAGATCCGCGAGCGCAACTGGGCCTTGGATGATGAGGAGTTTGAATTCGGGGCGCGTTGCATCGCCACCCCGGTGAGAAATTCGGCGAATCAGATCATCGCTGCAGTGAGCATTTCCGGCCCCTCCGTGCGCATTGGAGAGGAACGCATCACCTTCTTCCTGCCTCTCCTCCTGCAAACAGCCACGCTGATTTCCAACTCCCTCAACTACTGAGGCAAAATCCCCTCCTAAGCGGGTTGCTCAAATAATTCGGGACATAATACTATTTTTCCCAAAAAGTGTTATGTCCCAATTATTTTTGGTCCAATGAACTGGGCGGCCTTTACTTTCAACTCGCGAAAGGCATCCGCAGCGATCCAGCGTGCCGGGAAGCTGCGCCATTTGTTCAGCACAAGCGATGGCTTTCATGCAGAGGTTCAAGTTGCGCTTGCCAACTTGACGAAGAGCCCAGTTGACTGCTTTCTTGACATAGTTGCGTGAGTCTTCCGCTCCTTCCAGAACCAAGGGAAAATAGCTCTCGAAACGCTCGTCGGGGGCACTGCGATCATGTACGGCCAGTACTGCCAAGAGCGCGAAACCTGCTCGGCGAACGAACTCTTCCGGTCTTTTCCCCCATTGCCAAATCTTCTCCCACGCCCCAGGGAAGCCGGCGAAACAGGCTGGCGCAAGTTTGATCAGTCAGGTCCCAGGAATCGAAGTCATACACCCATCGCTCGGTTTGCTCTTCACTGACCTCTCCCGGTTCTTCCACCAGGCTTGCCAGGATGCGTGCTTCATGAATCCCGCTGGCCCACAGCTTGGCGGCCAGGTCGTGGTCTTTTCCACATTCCTTGGCCAGGCTGCGCAGTTTGGGCATTGAAACACCCAGAGCTTGATCTGTAAGAATCCCGCAGCGGACCATGCCTGGCAAGGACTCAGGAGCTGCCCAAGCCGATAACCGGACGAGAACCTCTTCATAACACAATCCATTTCCCATTATGACCTCCGGGTTGTTTTGACTCGGAACGCTTCAAGCATGCGGCGCTCCTCCGGTTTAGGGGCTGGCACCACTACGCGCACAGCTCTCGGCGCCAGGCGAAGGCACACCGGGGTCTCACCCAATTCCTCCCCGTCAGCTTGCACTGGAAGAAGCGGATCAGACTCCACTCGAACCTCGTAGTAAGCCTCGCGCTGCGCTAGGTGACGGTCGATGCGCTGCCAACCGAGGAGCACATTGGAGGTTAGCAGCAAATACTCGATCAGGCTCTTGGAGAAGATGCTGAAGATCTCAAGGCGACCATCATCGAGACGCGCCTGCGGATCCAAACGCAACAAGGGTCCACCGATGATTGTGCTGTTGGCGATGATCACATCGGAGGCGGGGAACTGCGATTCCTTTCCGTCGATGGTCACACGAAAGGAGGCGTGCGGTGGGAAGAGAGCCGTTCTGACGGCCGTCCAGACATAGGCAGCGGTTCCGAAAAGGCGTTTCTCGCGCTGCGAAGTGTCACGAACCACTGAGGCGTTAAGGCCGATCCCCATGTTCAGGAAGAAATACCGCTCACCTACGTGCATAGCGTCGATGGAACGGGTATTGTGCGACCCAAGAATCAGCTCAAGGGCACGCTCTCCCTCTAAGGGGATTCCCAAGTCACGTGCCAAAACATTCCCTGTTCCACATGGCAGAATGGCCAAAGGCGCCTTCATCCCTACCAAGCCTCCGGCTACACCGGCTACTGTGCCATCTCCGCCGGCTGCACAAAAAAGATCGTAGGATTCTTCAGCCGCTTCTCGCACCAAGGAAGAGAGATTCTCACCCGGATGAACGTGATGAATCCGAACTTCCCAGGCGGCCTGAGCCAGACGAGCCCGCAACTCCTCCCCCAGGGTCAGGGCAGAGCCACTGCCTGCCTCCGGGTTGAGCGCCAGGAAGGCCCGCTTCTCCATCGGTCAGCGGCAGTGAAGGCGGCAGAAGCGGTCGATGGTTCGATCGTAGGTGCGCTCCACCTGGGCCGGGAAGTAGCAAGCCGGCAACTCCCCGAGGGAGCGGTGAAAGCTCAAGCACTGGCAACAGAGTCCCTTGCGCGGGCAGGGCTCATAAGTGCAGTTACAGCCTTGTTTATTTCCGTCTTGCCGGCATTCCATTGGCATCTCTTTCAAAAGATCCCCGCCGCGAAGAGCCCCAAGACGATCGCAGCGATGATCAACAAGGCGTCCAGTCGAGCCAGCCAGAGGTGCGTGGGGCGAAGTTTCTTCTTCTTGGCCGCGTCGTGAAGGCCAAGCCAGCGCAGTCCGAGCCACAGCACGGCCAGGGTGAGGAGAATGGCGGCAAGGCCGATCCAGGTATGGGGCAGGCGAAGGTGGAGTCCGGTGGAGAGCTGAACATTGAGGATGCCCAGGATCAAGCCGATGATCAGCGCTCCGCCTCCGGTCAAGCCGAACTGACGGTGGCGTGTGAACCAACCCGTTCCTTTATTTCCCAAGATCTGGGCGATAGCGAGGAAGGCCAGAAGGAAACCGATCGCCATGAGGATGGCATGATACGGCCAGAGTACGGGGGCAGTCTTCTCGCTGGAAGCTCCTCCAGCCATTGCCAGGGCGCCCGAGCCGCGTACCAGGTGAACGTTCCCCCAGTTGTCGTTGGCGCCATAGGCCCAGATCACAGGGATGTTTCCTTCAGCCGGGATCACCGCATCGTAGAGGTCCCCGGTGGAGAGCTTGCGGGAGAACTCCAGGGTGGTCCATGCTAGCGGCCGGCTGCCGGTTTTGGTGAGGAGGTCATCGCTCCCTCCCAGGTCCGTGTCGGTGGGATGATTGTTCCCCGTTTCCGCCGTCGAGTAGGCGTCGAGGATGGTCACCGCTCCTTCCCTCGTTACCCAGCCAATGACCATATCGGCGTCTTTCATCTTCACTGTAGGAGAAAAGCCGATGGCCACCCAACCGGCGGATTTCACCACCAGCGCCATGCTCAGGGTATCCCCCTCGATTTCCCAGTAGACCTGGAAATCTCCTCCCGCGAAAGACGTTTCATGGGGGTATTCTCCCGGCTGCTGAATTCCATCAGCGGTGATGGCCAGAGCCGGTATTACTCCCCCGCCAAGGGCGAAGAGAAGGGTGAGACAGAGGAGAATAAAGTACTTGTTGCCTGTATGATGCACGTGCTTCCTCCTGGGTTGAAATAGGGAAGAGGGGATCAACCCTCTGTCCGTTATTCTCGCAGCAAATGACCTCCGGTCAACTGGGTGTTTTCCACTATTGTAGCGCGAAGGGTTCGATCCCTTGCGCAGGAAGTCCCTGGCATCCCCGCAGGCCCGATGCGCCTTGGGCGGCAGCGGTCAGTTCAAGGATTGCTCCATGCCAGTTCCAATCCGGCGACGGTGGTTTTCAGCCAGAAACCGAGCTTGTTGGGGAAAACGTCGCCGCTTTTCAGCGGAACATAGGCAGAGCCATTCCAAGCCAGTGGGGCAGAAGCCAACAGGTTTCGATTCAGCGCTTCATCCAGGGTCATCGTCTCTCCTCCGGCGCGCACGGCAACACGATTCCAGGCGAGATCGTTGGTGAAGGGATTGCCCTCTAGATTCCAGCCATTCCCCAGGGCTGCCGAATAAACGGGTGCAGCCAGTGGAGCGCCGGTCAAGGACAGGGTGTTGGAAGGGGACTTCAGCCAATAGGCAGCGCCGGGTTGCAGGACCAGCTGGGAACGTCCCAGGTAGCAGGCGAGCAGGGGATCCCAACCGAAGATCAGGCAACCCGAGGGAAGCGCCTGATCGGCTTGTGCGGGAAATAACCGAACAGGCATCGTGAGGAGGTTCCACCCCGGGGTGAGTAGATATCCCAAGGCAATCTGGTAGGTCAATCCCCAGCAATCGTTGCTCGCGTGAGTTTGAAGTGCGCCGCTTTCTTCATGGGAAGGATTGTTCCCGCCGAAAATCAGGCATTGATCTTGGGCTGAATCATAGACCATGGCCATCCCCATCTGGGTGGGGGGAGCGGCCACAGTGGCCAACTGTTCCCAACGATTTGCGGCCGGGTCGAAGCTCCAGGAGTCGTTGAGGATGGTCCACTTTTCTTCTTCCTCCTCTGGATGCTGTCCGCCGAAGAGCGCCAACTTGCCGCGGGCGCTATCCCAGGCCAAGGCGAAACCGTAGCGAGTTCCGGGGAGCTCGCCGGAGGGCTGCACCGCGGTCCATTGCTTGCTCGTGAAGTCAAAAGACCAGAGATCGTTCATGCTGGACCAGGAAATCCGGGGATCCGTTCCGCCAAAGAGGAGAACCCTCTTGGTACGATCGTCCCAGGCCATCTTGGCGAAAGCGCGAGGAGTGGGTCCGTCGGGGAGATCAAGCTCCGTCCAGGCCTGGTTGGAGGGGTCGAAGAGCCAAGTGTCGCCGAAAATGTTATTTTTGTCGTGCCCTCCAAAGAGCAGCAGCTCTCCCGTCTCCGAATCGGCCGCCATCGCTGCGGCCGTTCGCTTGGGAGGGGGATTTGCTGCTGGTATTTGCGTCCAGACGTAGCTGGGGGACAAGGTCCAGAGGTCGTTGCGGTAGGGCATAGCGCCTCCGAAGAGGACGGAGGCATCCCAGAACGGGGAATAAAGGAAGCAAGCGCCCTGCCGAGGGGAAGGCGCTGTGTCGGTTGGCGGCAGGATCTCCCAGGCGTTGGCGCCAGCGTCGTAGATGCAGGTTTCCCCGCTGTTCGTTTGCAGGAGGCCATCATAGGAGAGGAATGCTCCCCCGAAGGTCAGGAAGAGTCCGCGCTGGGGATCGTACGCTCCGTCAATCCAGGAACGGGCGCTGGGCGGATTCCCTTTGTCGAGACGGCGCCAGGCATGGAGCGACTGATCGCTGACCCATGTCTCATTGGAGCTTCCCCACCCCTTGGCTTCACCGAAGACGCCGCCAAAGAACACCAGTCGTCCCCCTTGCCAGTCCCAGGCCAATCCGGCGAAGTAGCATGCGCTGGGCGATCCCTCGATAGGCAGGAGAGTCCACTGCCGGGCGGTAAAATCGAAGAGGTAGGTTTCGTGATAGGCAACGGCGGAGGCCAGATCCCGGCCACCGTAGAGCAAGGCGCCCCCTGCGGCTGGCGCGCAGGTCATCACATGGCCGGCCCTGGGAGCGGGCCCCTGGAGAGGGGTGATTTGCTCCCAGACATTGGTGGAAATATCGTAGAGCCAGGTGTCATCCAGGGAAATCTGGCCCGTATATCCCCCGAAGAGGAGCACTTTGTCGCTCTGCGCATCATAGCTCAGAGCCGCATAGGTTCGGGCCGGGGGAGGATTGATGGGATCCAACCGGGTCCACTCGCCACTGGCTGGGTTGAAGGACCAGGTATCGTTCAGCGTCTGGTAATCGAAGAGGTTCGGCGAGTCGCGTCCGCCGAAGAGGATCACCCGGTCCCCCGCCCAGACCATCGAGTGCCCGCCTCTTGCCATTGGCCAGCTCTGAGGAGACAAGGCTCGCCAACTCCTGCCGGGGAGATCCAGCAACATCGTATCGTCCATAAGCGCGCCGATTGAGGAGACTCCCCCGAAGAGGAGAGCCGTCTGGCTGTCGCCAAGGAAGACCAGCGGGCTCTCGAAACGCGGGGAGGGCGGATTATCCACTGTCAGCGGTTCCCAGGCCGATGCCCCAGGAGCAAAGGTCCAAAGATCATTGAGGTCATAGGGCGGCATGCTTCTCCCGCCGAAAGCCACCACTTGTCCGGATACCGGATCAGCGTCCATCCCAAAACTGTTGCGCGGGTCCATCAATGATCCGCTGCGCAAATCCCAGGTTGGCGAGATGCCGCCTGCCTGCACTGCTTCAGGGGGGAAGAGCGGCAGCGCGGCAGTAGGGAAGGGCAAGACCGAAATCAGACAGACAACCAGAAAGAGCAACTTCAACAAACGCAGCACTCCACAAGTCATCATCTCACCAACCTTTCGCGGTGGTCCGCATGTCTGGAATTATCATAGCACGCTGTCGGCAGACGAAGGCCTCAACTTTTGTGCTTGCGGATGAATGCTCGACCCGGCTGACTTCAAATCTGGAGCAGTGGAATGATGACACCTCGATTGAACTTCAAAGACTTTCGGGCTATGATCTCCGCCGATGCGATTGCCCTCGGCCCTGGTGAACCGTACTTCCATTCAAGCCTGGGAGGAGATCAGGAGACGGGCATTATCTTGTGGAGGAAAAAGCATGTTGGACGAGGATTTGGAGAAGTTTATCGCGAGAGCCTGCCAGCTCGGCGCTGTGGAAGCGAAGTTGATCCTCGCCGCCAGCGTGGTCACGGCGCCCTGGGTACGATTCAAGTGCCAGTTCGGATGCGCAGGGTATAACAGAAGCCATTGTTGTCCGCCAAATACGCCGGCTCCCCATGAGACCCAGGAGATTCTTCGTTGCTACCATCGCGCTTTGCTCATCCGCTGCGCAAGTGATGAGCTTCCCACCAGGATCGTTACCGCATTGGAACGGGAATTCTTTTTGGCTGGTTACTACAAAGCTCTCGGGCTAGGTGCAGGACCTTGCGACCTCTGTGAAAAATGCGGGCCTACGAGATGCCTGCACCCCAAGGAAACCCGACCCGCCATGGAAGCCTGTGGCATCGATGTTTTCGCCACAGCGCGCGGCAACGGCTACCCGATCGATGTCCTCGTTGATCGCTCCTGCGGGGAGAACAGCTATGGTCTCGTCTTGATCGACTGACCCGTACTTCCTGGAAAGCCTCCGTGGCTTGTCAATCGCGCCAATGACCAGGAAGCCTGTTCGGCAAGGATCGGATCGGGGTGGCGCAGGAAGGAGCGGACACTTTCCGTGATTGCCGCTCCATCGCTATTTCCACCCGCCGCAAGGCAGTTGCGCAGGAAGCGCGCATATGGGAGGCGGCCCAAGGTGTGGCCGGCGAAGACGGACCGGAATTGGAACCCTTCCATAACCAGGGAGGAGGGGATGGAGAGCTTCCAACCGGGACCGGGCGGCATGGGGTCAGGATGAACAGGCGGGGGCGGAATATCCCGGTTGAAGGGGCAGGCATCCTGGCAGACATCGCACCCGACCACCCTTTGCCCCAGCACTGAGCGCGCCCACTCGGGGAGAGGGCCGGGATGATGCAGGGTGAGGGTGTCCAGGCAACGTTCGACATGGAGACGAAAGAAGGGGGCGCCGGGGCTGATCGAATCACTCTCGCTTTCCTCCAGGGCTCCGGTGGGGCAGGCTTCAAGACAAAGGCGGCAATTCCCGCAGCGGCCGGCAGGAAGATTCTCGAGTGATCCTCTCGCACCTTCATGGCCAGCCTCTATCTCATCCCCCAGGAGCAACTCACCCAGCAGAAGACGCGATCCCCACGCCGGATGAAAGAGGAGCGTGTTCCTCCCGCGCCATCCTAGCCCGCTTCGCCATGCCCATGCCTTCTCCTGCAGGGGTCCCTCTACCAAAACCTTCACCCGCAAGCCCGGGAATTGTTCGCGCAATGCTTTGGCGATGCGGCGCAACCGTTCCTTCAAAGTGCCGTACCAATCAAAAGCAGCGAAGGCAGCGATCCGTCCTTCCAGCAAGCCAGGCGGTGTTGCGCGAGCCGGGTAGGGGAGGGCGAAAGAAACTACAGTGAGAGCCCAGGGAAACTGCTGCCGGGGATCGATCCAATAGCCCTGCCAGTCTTTTCCCTCTAATGCCGCTTGAATCGGGATCCAAGCTACAGCCAACCCTTCTTGTGCGGCGCCTTCAAGGAGGAGCGCCGGCAGTATCGAGGAAAAGGGTGGCATTCCTCGGCTAATGCTGGCAGCGAGGGCAGAAGTATGTTCCTCTTCCCTCCAGCTCGAAACGCGCGATCCGTCCCGGACACCGCGGACATGGCTGCCCATCTTTGCCATGAACGCGCAGGTAAGAGCGGATCTCTCCGCGGATACCTGTTCCCATGCCTTGGATTGATTGAGCTGTGGCCCAACGAAGGGTGTCGGCAATGCACTTGGCCAGGAGGTCTTTTTCCTGGGCGTTCAGGTCACGGCTCTTGCGGGTGGGGTGAAGGCGCGCACAAAACAGGATCTCGTCAGAGAAGGCATTTCCGATTCCGTTGACTAACCGTTGTTCCATCAAGGCGAATTTGATCGTGCCCGGGAAGCGCTGCAGCATCTGCTCTAGATACAATGGCGTAAAAGCCCCTTCCAGCGGATCCGGTCCCAGTTGATGCAATTCCGCACAGTCCTGAAGACCTCCCGGAGGGAGGTAAGTTAAGCGCATCCAGCCGGCACGGTCCAGAAAACGCAGCTCCTGGCCCCCTTCAAAGCGGAGGGCTGCCACAGTGGCTTTCTCCGGGTCCAGCGAGGAAGAAACCCAGTCCAGTTCGCCATGCAGCATCAGGTGAATTGACAAAGTTGCCCCGCTGGCCAAATGGAAGAGGATAAACTTTCCTTGACGCTGCACCGTCTCCACCTTCTCCCCAGGCAGGCCGGCGATGAATGCCTCGCTGCTTGGAAAGACCCGTTTGGGGCGGAACACCTGAGCAGCTTCGATGCGATTGCCTTCAACCTTGGGGATCAGGTTGTGCAGGATCGCCTCCAAGTCGGGCAGTTCAGGCATCCCCTAACCCTAAGAGAAGAGGCTGATTTGAACAGGCGCCCGAGGCGTCTGCTCCGGTTGTTCGCGTGGAATAAGGATTTGTCCGGACCGCCCGTCATAACCAGGCGCCAAGCGAACTTTACCGCTGCGAACCTTGGCGATGGCCTGCACTACAGCCGGGCTGGTGGCTTTTTCCAAGTAGGAGAGGGGGACATCCAAAAGAACGTTCAACTCATTGCCGAAAGCCTGCACAAGCCGTAACGCCTCTTTTTCCACCAGGGAAGCATCGGATTGTAGATGCAGGACTTGGGAGAGGATCTCCCGCAATGGCATCAGATGAATGAAGGGGATAGCGCCTGTCGGGGTTTCCTGCGCAGGACGGTCAGCCAGATCTTCCACCCGTTGGAGTACGCCTACCGAGAGAGGACGCCCGCAGACCGGGCAGAGATTGATTGGAGAGGAGCTTTCCCGGCCGGCCGCAGGAGGTCGTTCAGCGCCCAAGACGGACTGGCTTTCTTGCGGGGGAAGAGAGAAGCGGCAACTACGGTGGCCGTTGTAGTGATATTTACTGGCTTGGGGGTAGTACTCCAGGGTATGCCGCAACCTCTGCGGGTCTCGGTAATGAAGGGTGTCCCGGAGTTCCCCGAAGGATAGGGGGCCATTGAAGACCGTCGCTTCACGCCCCAAAGATCGGGGGTCGCGGGCATCCGAACCGGAAAGGAGTGTTTTACCCTGCAGGTTGCTCAGGCGCCAAGCCATCGGAGGGTCGGAAGCCAAGCCGGTTTCCAGGATGGGCACCTCAACTGCATCTTCGCCGAAGCACTCCTCCAGCGAATTGAAGCCGGCCTTGGCGCTCAACAGCGAATTGAGTGGATTCCAGATGTGCGCAGGAACCAGGAAAGTCTCTGGAGAGAGATCCTTCAGAAGTTTCAGCAGGTCATGTGAGGCGATGGAGAGGGCCGGAACCCCGTCCAGGGAGAGCGAGCCGTACCGGCGCAAGCGCTGGCGTATGCGAAGCGCTGCGTCCAGACTGGGAGCGAAAATGAGATTGTGCATTTTCCGTCCCCGCCCCTTCTGGCTGAAAAAGCTGGATACTTCGGCAGTCAGTACGAAGAGGATTCCCTTGTATTCATAGAGCCCCTCTACTGTCGCTGGTCGCAACATCTCCTTCAGCTCGAGAAACCAGGCAGGATGTGTAAAATCACCGGTGCCAAGGAGGGAGAGTCCCTTCAGTTTGGCGAAATGAGCCATCTGATCCAGGGTCATCTCCGCGCTGGCGCCACGCGTGTAACGGGAATGGACGTGAAAATCGCAGGCGAATCGGGTTGCCATCTGTTGATACTCTGAGCCAAAGTGTAACATGAATGACCGAACTGGTTGAGGTTCGCGGTCGAGGAACCGCGTTCCTCGATAGAAGTAATCGAATCCAACTCGATTCGCGTCCCGCGCAAGTTATCCCGCAAACGATACTTCCAATGGACCAAGACAGGAAGACCATGGCCTGGCAATGAAAAGTGAAGTGTTTTGTGCTAGATGAAATAAACACTTGGTTGGCATAGGGTTGAAGAAGGAGGAATAGATATGGTGCCGATTGGCAGTCTTGGTGATGCCTAGGATGGATGATGAATGGAGTGCTCAGCAGAATCGCGAAGTAAAAACAAAAGAGAGCTGCGGACTCGCGAAACAAAGAACAGTGAGAGGAAGAAGCGTGCAGTATGCACAGAAATAGAACGCTCGGCGATCACAGCGCATTTCAAAGAAAGGCTTGCCAGATTGGAGGAATTGATTCGCGATCCCGATCCTGATGGAGATCCGCTTGATGAGAGAGTCAGGGAATTGAAACGAGAGATCACCTCTTTGAGGCGCGCCTTGTATCTCCTCAAGAAAACGGGGAAGAGCGGCATATAGACCGCATTGCGCGGATTCCAGGAGAGCCTTCCCCAGACAGTTCGTTCCCTTGCATGCCGGAGAGGGCTTGCGACGAAGGCGTGGCGGCAGAAGTGGTCATCGGAACTGGTGGTTCCTCTGACGATTCCTCGATCACCTGGATGATGAAATCATACTGAAGGTTCGCTGGTTGTCCGGCGTCTCTATTCGACAACTCGCATGATGAGTGTTTTCCTGACCCGGAATGTTCGAGCGGGATAGGTTCAGCACAGGCCTCTCTTTTCAGACGTTGCCGGCTTTGCCATGATTTCTTGCCTGGCCGCATCGGGGGCCGTATAATCTCTCCATCCAGCGGAGAGGTGGCTGAGTCGGCTGAAGGCACCCGCCTGGAAAGCGGGTAGGCGTTTACCGCGCCTCGCGGGTTCGAATCCCGCCCTCTCCGCCAGGTGATATTGGCTGCGATCCACCCTATTCCTGCCATTCCCGGGCATTCGTCTTCATATGCTGTCTCTTGCAGTGAGTTTCCTTCCCTCTTCATTCCGGTTTGGATCAATAACTGCATGGCATCGCCATCCTGCCGCGCGGTGGGAACCTAGCTTGATCAGCGCTGGTCAGTTGATTTTCCAGATGGCGAAGAAGGCCCGACGATGGCAGAAGCAGCCAACGGTGGCGAACTGTGCGACTGTCGGCTTGATGCAGGCGGCGCGGTCAGTGTGAAGGGTCGGAGAACCCGCAGGGCGAAGACCAGGCCAATTGTCTGAATGGCCGCACCGGTCCAGAAGGAGAGGGTTGGATAAATGTCGTAGGAGGATCCAGCCCAAAGGGGACCGACCGTGCGTCCGAGGGATTGAAAGGAGTTTCCCAACCCAAGTGCGGTTCCCTGCCCGGTGGTGGCGCGCTTGGAGATGAGGGTGTTAACGGTAGGACCCAGCAAGGTGCTGCCGATGATGTAGACGACGGTGGAGGCAAAGAGCCCCCATAGGTTAGGCATTACCGCCATCCCGACAAAGCCAACGACACTGATGGCCAAACCGACCTGCATCAGCCGCTCCTCCCCAAATCGCCGTACCAGGGGAGCGAATAGAACTCCTTGCTGGATCACCGAGAGGATGCCGATTGCTCCCATCCAGATTCCCAACTGAGAGGGCCCGATGGCGAATCGGTCCTGAGCGTATAAGCCCAACACGCTCTCCATGTTGGACATGGCGAAAGCCACCAGGAAGGCCATCAGGAAAAGAAATGCGGTGGGACCGCTGCGCACGGCTTGCCACAATTGGCTCAACTGGTTGGCCTGACGCCCTCCAGCCTTCTCTCGGGCACTCTTCGCCAACGATTCGGGCAACACGAAGATGACGAAGGGGATCAACAACAGGGCCAGGAAGGCGCTGAAGAAGAAGGGGATGGAAAGATTGATGGCAGCTCCGCTGGAGGCGTCTGTCGTCACTTGCATGAAGCCGGCCAACCAGGTTGGCAGGATTGGGTTCCAGTTGGTCAGGACTCCTCCCAGGAAGGGACCGAAGATCATTCCCACTCCCATGGCAGCGCCCATCAGGCCCATCCCCCCGGAGCGCTTCTCCAAGCTGGTGGTGTCGGCGATGTAGGCGGTGGCGGTGGGCAAGGTGGCCGAGGATAGGATCCCGGCGACGGCGCGAGCGCCGATGAAGAACCAGATGTTCGGAGAGATGGCTTGCATGATGAAGGCGATGGCATACCCGGCGATGCCGATCAGCAAAACCGGCTTACGCCCGATGCGGTCCGAAAGGCGTCCCCAGAATGGCGCAAAGAGGAATTGCATCAGAGAGTAAATGGCCATCATCAGCCCTAACTGGCTTCCACTGGCACCAAAATGGGTGATAAAAGAGGGCATCAGCGGCATCACGATGCCGAAGCCAAGCATGACGATGACCAGCACAAAGAGCAGGATGGCCATCGCGACGGAGGATGATTTGCTGGTCATGATAGATCCTTTCCATCAGTTTCCTGATACGAACCAAAATCTAGCCTGGATAGGGATTGGGCTTGCCGCACCAAGCTGCAAAGAGCCGAGGCGCTTTCAACCTGTTCCTGGGAAGAGAGGCCAGCCATCACGGCGGAAAGCCACTGACGCCGTCGCATGATGGTTTGTTGGATGATGCGTTGGCCCTCGGTAGTCAAACAGACCGTGCGCACCCTGCGATCCCGGGGATCCTCTGATCGCTGCAACAGGCCTAGTTGCACCAACCGCTCTACTTTCTGGCTGGCATCAGCGCTGGATCCATGCATGAAGCGACGCAAGTGTCCGATCTCCGCGCCTTGATGATCGGCCAGGTGTATCAGCAGATAAAGGGAGGGGAGAGTCAGCCCGGCTGAGTGGGCCACAGCCAGGGCATCCTGCATAGCGCTGCGGGAAAAGCAGGCCGACCACTTTTCCAATAGATTGACCAAGTTATCCGGGGGGGAGTCCGTCTCTTCTATTTCGTTATTATGTAACATAAGCGAGATACTAATCTGAATTAGATAATATTGTCAATGAGGCGAAATTAGGGAAGCCGGCGCAATTTGGGAACGGTCAAGGCGACGGCAAGTGCCACCAGCAACGCTATGCCGGCTCCGATAGCCACCGTCAGCGGCTCGCCGATGCGGTCGGCAGCTGCCCCTGCCAAGAGACTGCCGATCGGCATCATCCCGAAGAAGAGGAAGCTATAGATGCCCATTACCCGGCCTCTCATATGGTCGGCGGCCAGGGTTTGCACCAGGGCGTTGGCCAGGTTCATCACCAGGATTTGCGCTAGCCCTACCAAGAGCAGGGCGAGGAGGGAGAGAGGGGTCCAGCGCATGAAAGTGAAGAGCAGGATCATCACCGGAAAGGCGAAGGTTCCCAGGGTGAAGAGCAGTCCCTTGAATTGGAATCGCCCCAAAGAGGCCAGACCGATGGCGCTGATCAGCGCTCCGAGGCCCCGTGCCGACTGCAGCAGACCGTTGGTGGTGGCGTCCCCCCCCAGCACCCGCACTGCCCAGGCGGGCATCAAGCTGATGAAGCTCATCAGAAAAATACTGGTGGCGCCGATAATGGCGATAATGGTGAGGATGAGCCGCTGCGAACCTACGTAACGAATCCCGGCCAGCAGGTCGGCCAATGGCGAGGAGCGGGACTCCGGCTGCTGGAAAGGAGGGAGGCGCATAGCCAGGAGGGCGGCGATCACAGCGATGAAGGAGATCCCATTGATGAGGAAGCACCAGGCTGGTCCAAAGAAGGCGTAAGTCAGCCCGGCCAGCGCCGGCCCGGTGGCGGTGGCAGCGTTGAACATGGTCGCGTTCAAGGCGATGGCATTGGTCAAGTCCGGCTTCTCTACCAACTCGGAGACGAAGGCTAACCGTGATGGGGCATCGAAGGCGTTGGCAACGCCCAGGAAAAAGGCCATCAGGACGATCATCCAAGGTTGGATCAGGCCGCTGAAGGTAAGCACGGCCAGGATGAAGGCCAACATCATCATCGTGCTCTGGGTGATCAGCAGCAGGGTACGGCGCGGCACGCGGTCCGACACCACCCCGGCGAAGACCATGAACATCCAACTTGCCAAACCCGAGGCGAAAGCGACATAGCCCAAGTAGGTGGAAGACTGGGTCAGTTGAAAGATCAAGAAGCCCTGTGCCGTCATCTGCATCCAGGTGCCAAAAAGTGAGGTCATCTGGCCGAAAAACCACAGGCGGTAGTTGCGATAATGAAGGGCGGCAAACGTTCTCTGTAGGCCGCTGCGCGGGGGAGGCGGGATTGTGCCGGCAGGTTGGGAGATCAAACCAGGCAACCGAAGGAGAGCCACAAGCCTTGAACGATCCCATTGCCTACCATCAGTGCATCTTTAAGCAGATGAGAGGTGAAGCGTCAAGCAAGGCGATGGAGACCGCCTCACCGACATCTCCAATCGAGAAAGCCAACGGGAAAGGGCGTCTAGTTGGGGCGGACGGCGACGCTGGTGGCGTCCTCCAACAACAAAGTCCTCGTTTGAGTATCCAGATCGAAGAGATGGTAGGAGCTCCCCCCGCTCGCTGTCTCGCCCGGGCGTTCCACCAGCAGTTCGTGCCAACCGGGCAGAAATCCCACAGGCAGGGCAAAGGGGCTGCTGTCCACCAGGTCAGACTGCCACGAGTCGAGGTGGAGAGCGTACACTCCATTGGCGTTTGCGGTAGCGAGGAGAGAGCCATCATCAGACCAACAAGGCTTGCTATCGAAGGGCATCGCGGAGGGATGAAGGAAGGGATCCGCCTGTAAGTTGAGCAGGTCATAGATGCGGACGGCGCCGTTGACGACCGCCAGGCGGTTGCCGGAGGAGTCGAAGGCGGCTTCACCAAATGGCAGGCGGCTCATTGCCCCCGTCTCATCCGAGACCACCAGCTCTAGGCCCGTTCCTTCAGTGTCACTGTATTCCAAGGTCATCAACATTCCGCTGGCCGAGAAGCTTCCTTTTACCACCTGACCCTCGGGGACGATCAGGCTCATCTCGCTGGGATAGAGTGGAACCCACCAAAGAGTGCCGGAGACATCAGAGGTAGGTTCATCGAAGAGCAGGTGACGGCCATCCGGATGGAAGGAGAGCGGTTTCAAGCCTCCATAGGCAGCTTCTCGCCTCACCACGGTCTGCGTTGTCCCATCCAGCAGGTTCAGCACTTCCACTTCCAGGGAGAAACCCTCCTCGCCAATTGATTGGGTACGGTAGTAGGCGATCTGGGTTCCATCCCAGGACCAGGCCAGGGGGCCCTCGATCTCTCCCCGGGCCAATACCCGCTCTGCGCCGGCAGCCCCCATCGAGAGATCCTTTAGCGTTAGTTCACCCTCCCGAACAAAAGCCAGGGTCGCATCAGCGAAGAGGCCGCTGCGAATGATCACCCGCTGATTGTATTGCTGCCAACTGACGGTAGCGTTCAGGTTCTCGGCTACAAAGCGCAGCGGTACCCAGGTGCGATCGCTGCGCAAGAAGGGCGCCACATCCATCTCTCCCGGATTGCCGTTCACCCAGAGCGTCAGCGAGCCGATCTGCAGGGTCAACTCGATCCCATTTTGTTGAATCTTAGCTTGCCGTTGCTCCTGGTTCCAGGTGACTTGAGCGCCAAGTGACTCGGAAATGAAACGCAGCGGCACCCAGGTTCGATTGTTCTCCAAGAAAGGCGCCACATCCATGGAGATGCTCAGGTCATTCTGCAGCAATTGCGTCGAGCCGATCTCCAGCGCCAAGGTCACACTCTCGGTAGCCGCAGCCTCCGCTGTTGTACTAACCGAGACCGGGAAGGGAGAGAGAAAAGCCAGAAGGCCGAGCATCCCAAACACCAGGATTCCTCGTATCATTGTTCAATATCCTCCTTGCGGGAATAGCGGCTGAACCGCCTCTTCATTATGGCACAGAGCACCGCTTTCCGGGTGTAGGCGGTTCTCCCTTCCACCACGCTGCATTGTACAGTCTCTATTCCGTAGCAGATTCAGCACAAGGACAATGAAAGGTGAAAGAAAGACTCTTAAAAAGCATGGGCTGGAATGGAAGTGCGCTCAAAGACCTCACGGGCGATGCGCCTCAACTCTTCTATGGGAACTTCCTCCAAGCCTCGCTCCGGAGTAGGCCGGTCCAAGCTGTAGATCTGTATCATTTTGGGGCTAACCCGCAACACCGCCTCCAACCAGGCTTGATAGGGCCGGCCGCGCACGTTTTGAACCGCTCCATCCAGGAATAGGCACTGCAGCACCGGATTGGGGACCAGGGACAAACCCTGCAACACCCTCTCCAGGGTGATGCCGGGAGGCGGACGGTTGATCGCTCGCCAGCTGTCTTCATCGCCGGCGTCTAGTTTCATGATGGGTTCATCGACGAGGGCAAGCGCTTCAAGGATCTCAGGACGCATGACTGTGGTGGAGTTGGAGAAAACAGCCAGGCGCAAGGAGGGGTGCAGGCGGTTACGCAAGGCGCGAACCCCTTCAACGATCCTGATGAAGTGGGGGTGCAAGGTAGGTTCGCCATTGCCGGAGAAGGTAAGGTGGTCCAAGCTGGAGTATTGGGTCAAGCCTGCTTCCACCGCTTCCAGAACGAACACAGCGTCGGGAAAACCTTCTCCGCTTGGTTGGAGAGAAAGGATGTCGGTAAGCCCATGCTCACAGTAGACGCAATCGAAGGAGCAAGTCTTGTGCGGCCTTGGCAGCAAGTTGATCCCCAGGGAACGGCCCAGTCGACGCGAAAAGACCGGGCCGTAGATCACGTCACTCCAGCGAAGGGGCATCAGGGTTTACGGAATCCCTTCGACCCGGTGCAGAAAATCTCGTATGACCTGTATATACCGCTCTCGTTCCTCCAAATGAGCGGTATGTGAGCTATCCTCGAAGACCACCAGCCCAGAACCGGGGAGCAAGCTTTGGTAATGGGCCACTGTCTTCGGCTGGGCTTCATCAAAGCTTCCAGAGGCCTGCATCCTTCTTTTCCGACGCCTTCCCGGCTGCGCGTTCATCGCCCTTATTCTAGGGCTGACGCAGCAACGATGGAAAGGGGAAGGCTTTGCACCGATACCTCCTTGACTTTGGATCAACTAAGATTGATATTATCGTAGTTATGAAGCTGCTCACCAAAAACACTGACTACGCTACTCGAGCCCTCCTTTATCTGGCCAAACACCGGGGGGATTGGGTCACTTCCCGTCGTATCGCTGAAATGGAGAGGATTCCTCTTACTTTCGTGCGGCAAATTCTGGGCGTGCTGGTGCGCGAGGGATTAGTGCGTTCCCGCGAGGGAGCCGAGGGTGGTCTGCAGATCAGCAAAGACCCCGCGCAAGTGCCCTTATTGGAGGTGATCCGCCTCTTTCAAGGAGAAGTGGAGATCGCCGCCTGCCTTTTTCGCCATGAGATCTGCCCGAACCGTGCCGCCTGTGTCTTGCGCCGGCGCATCGAGGCTATTCGCCGGGCAGTGGAGGAGCAGTTCGGCGCCATCACCCTGGCTTCGCTGCTGGAAGAGATGGGCTCATGCTCATCCCCGGCTACCCTGTGCAGCCCTGAGAACGAGGTTTCCCAAACTTCTGAAGCGCCAAAGGAGGCATGAACATGTTTTGTCGTCAGTGCGAACAGACCGCAGCCGGGAAGGGCTGCACGATACAAGGGGTTTGTGGTAAGAGCCCCGAAGTGGCCACTTTGCAGGATCTCCTAATTTACGGCATGAAAGGGATCGCTTTTTATGGCCGGATGGCCCGGAACCTTAGCGTTGTGGATCCTCAAAGCGACCGTTTCCTGATGGAAGGACTTTTCACCACCATCACCAATGTCGACTTTGATGCCGACCGCGTGGAGGCTTACATTCGACGAGCTTTCGAGCTGAAGGAAAAGCTGAAAACGCGCTTCTTGCAGGCTTATGAAGAGCACGAGAGTCATCCTTACAGCGGAGAAGCGCCGGCGGCTGCCCGTTGGGCACCCGCTACCGACCGCCAAGGCTTGCTTGACCAGGGCATCTTGGTCGGCATCCTCGCCGACCCGACTTTGCCCGAGGATGTGCGCAGCCTGCGCGAGTTGCTGTTGCTCGGCTTGAAAGGGATGGCTGCCTACGCTGACCACGCCGCCATCTTGGGGAAAGAGGACGAAGAGGTCAACGTTTTCTTCCACAAAGGCTTGGCCTCGTTGCTCGACGATACCCTGACCGTGGATGACCTGGTAGCTTTGAACATGGAGTTTGGTCAGGTTAACCTGCGCTGCCTGCAGATCTTGGACGCCGCCCATGTGGAACACTTCGGCGCGCCGGTCCCTACGCCCGTCAGTTTGGGAGCCCGCAAAGGTCCTGCTATTCTTGTCTCCGGGCACGATCTGCTGGACTTGGAGACGCTGCTTCAGCAAACAGATGGAAGCGGCATCCAAATTTACACCCACGGTGAGATGCTGCCGGCTCATGGGTACCCCAACCTGAAGAAGCACCCTCACCTGGCTGGCCACTACGGTACCGCCTGGCAGAATCAGCAGAAGGAATTCGCCGAGTTCCCGGGCGCCGTCCTAATGACCACCAATTGCATCCAAAAGCCGCGAGAGGCTTACCAAGGCCGGATCTTTACCACCGGTTTGGTGGCTTGGCCCGGCGTGGCACATATCACAGCCGATGCAGCGGGAAAAAAGGACTTCCGTCCCGTGATCGAGGCTGCTCTCCAGGCCGGTGGCTTCTCCCAGGATCTCCCAGGAAAAGAGATCCTGGTCGGTTTCGGCCATGACGCAGTGCTGGGTGTTGCCGGGCAGATCGTGCAAGCCGTCAAAGAGGGCAAGTTGCGTCACTTCTTCCTGATTGGCGGCTGCGATGGAGCCAAACCCGGACGCAACTACTTCACCGAGCTGGCCCAAAAGGTCCCTGCGGATTGTGTCATCCTTACCCTGGCCTGCGGGAAGTTCCGCTTCAATGCGCTCGACTTTGGCACTGTTGCCGGCTTGCCGCGCCTTTTGGACTGCGGCCAATGCAACGACGCTTACTCGGCCGTAGTGATCGCCTCTGCTTTAGCTGATGCTTTCGGTTGCACAGTGAATGACCTCCCCCTTTCCCTGGTCCTTTCCTGGTATGAGCAGAAGGCCGTCTGCATCCTGATTTCGTTGCTTTCCCTGGGCATCCGCAAGATCCGTCTCGGCCCAACATTGCCAGCTTTCATCTCCCCTGGGGTTTTGCAGGTATTAGTGGATAAATTCCAAATCCAACCCATCGCTACCCCCGAAGAGGATCTTCAGGCCATCCTCTGCTGAACTTTCCTTCCTCTCTCCCCCTTTCTACCGGCCGAACTGATTCAGGTTCGGCCGGACTTGTCTTGGTGCTTCTTACCCGGGCAGGAGCTTGAGGTCAGTTCTGGAAGCGGAATTCGCCTTTCTCGAAGATGCGCAGGCAGGCAGCTACCACATCTTCGTCGAAGAGGGCGCCGCGATGGCTGCGGATCTCCTCCAGGGCTTTTTCTACGCCCAAGGCGGGACGGTACGGGCGATGGTAGGACATTGCCTCCACGACATCCGCTGCCGCGATGATGCGCGCTTCCAACAAGACCACGTCACCCTTCATAGCTCGCGGGTAGCCGGAACCGTCCATCCTTTCGTGGTGCTGCAAGACGATCTCAGCCACCGGCCAGGGGAAGTCAATCCCTTTCAGAATCTCGTAGCCCACTTGGGGGTGGGTTTGGATCAGCCTGAACTCGATGGCGTTAAGCTTGCCTGGTTTGCTGAGGATCTCTGCCGGAACATAAAGTTTGCCCAAATCATGCAAAGTTGCTGCCACCCGCAGGCACTCCAAGGCTTCTCCATCCAGCTTCATCTCCCGGCCGATGGCGCCGGCTAGCTGAGCGACGTGGGTCTGGTGACCGGCGGTATAGGGATCTTTCATCTCCGCCAAAGTAGCCAGGGCTTGCACCGTTTGTTCCAGCCGTTGGGACAGCCTGACCAGACTTTCTTCCAGCAGTTGTTGGGATATCTTTCGTTGGGTGATGTCGATCACCGTTCCCTGGATGGTGATCATGGCGCCACGCTCGCCTACGATCAGGCTGGCATTCTCCAGGATCCAGATCTCCTTCCCGTCTCGCCGCCGCACTTGCTGTTCGACGTTAGTGAGCGAGCCTTCCAGGGTTAGCCGTCGGACCAACTGATCCCGGTGCTGGGGGTTCATATAGGACACCTGGGCTGAATGGGAGAGAATCTCCTGGCGTGAACGGAAGCCTAGAATCTGGGCGAAAGCGTCATTACACTCCAAGATCCGGCCATCGCGCGTGGTGCGGAAGACACCCGCCAGGCTTCGCTCCACCAAGATACGGTAGCGCTGTTCGGAGACGCGCAAAGCCTGCTCGGTTTGTTGGCGATCGGTCATGTCCAGGGCGTAGATGTGCAGGGATCGCTGGGAACCTCCGGTCGTACCGGAGGCTCTCGCCCAAGGAGTCGCGTAGAGCGCTTGTTGGAAGATGGCGTGGTCTACCGTCACTTCTCGCACGAAGGTCTCCAGGCGTTGTTGCTCCATGATGGCGAAGGCGGAAGACAAGCCGGAAAGGAAGGGATGCTGCAGACCTTTTTCCTCCAGGTCGGGAAAGAGTTGATGAGCCACCCCATTGGCAAAGAGGATAGCGCCATTTGAGCCCATCTCGATGATCGGGATAGGAGCCATTTGCAGGAAAGAGGCAAGGCGATTGCGCTCTTCCTCTTCACCTTTTCTGTCGGTAATGTCGACGAAGACCCCGAAGGAGCCGATGTAATTGCCCTGCACATCGAAATGAGGGGTGGCGGTTACCCGGACTACCCGCTGCTCGCCTGAAAGACGGGTGATCTGCAGCTCATATTTGCTTTTCTCTCCCAAGCGTCGTTGACCGGTTTGCCTCTCCACCGTGGCAAACTGCTCGGGTTGGGTGAATTGTCGAACATTGCAGCCAACCAGCCCCCCCGGGGGAACGCCGTAGATTTGCTCAGCAGCAGGATTGGCGAAGAGAAAATTCTCCTCCTCGTCGACGATGACTGCTCCCTCCCCCTGATTTTCCACCAGCTCCCGGTAGTGCCGCTCCCGCTCCCGAAGCGCTTCTTCCTCGGCTTTGGCAGCGGTCATGTCTATGATCAGGCCTTGCACTTCGATGACTGTTCCTTCGGAAGCGCGCAATGGCACGGCGCGGTCTTCCACCAGGCGCTCTCCCCCTTGACGGTCCAGGATGCGGTACTGAGTGCATATTGGGCGCCCTGCAACCAAGCGGTGGCGAGCTTTTAGAAGCGACGGCCGGTCTTCCGGGTGGACAATCTGGTACCAGTGGGCGGGATCGGTCAAGACCTCGGCGCTTTGACCGGTCAATTCCAGGACAGTTATCCCCTGGAAACGCCATACGGGTGGATCTAAGCGAGGATCACCGGAATAGAGGAAGAAGGGCTGCTCTTCTGCGATCTCCTTATCCTGCACGGCGACCTTGACGGGAGAGAGTTCGGGGATGCATGTAGTCGCTGGCATCCTATCCACCAGCTCGCCGCATGCTTTCCAGGGTTGCCATGACTCCAGGGTCCATGGCTCTATTGTAAAGCATTCCTTTGGAATCCTCGCTCTTGCTACTGCGAGCGCTCAGCCACTCCCTTGCGGTTCCTGCGGGGGAGCGCAGGATGGTATGATCCTGCCATGGTAATGATCGGCCGAGTTCCAAACTGGATCAAGCCTTCGGGTCAGGCAAGCTGGAGCGCATTGCTGTTGGCGTTCCCCTGCACTGTGCAGGAACGGCAAGAAGTCCTCGCAACGACCAATGCCTCTTCGTTCGTCACCACGCCCTCTGCTTTGCCTGTTTTTCCCCTGGGCAACACCTACCCGACTTGGGCCTTGCTCCTGTTGATCGGGATCGGCCTCGCCCTGGCTGCCCTGCTGGTCTATCTGGCAATGGTTCTGTTGCGGGGACGCCGGGGGAAAATACCAGGAGAAGGGATCCGCTATTGTCCTTTTTGTGGAGACCAAACTAGCCGGCATGATAAGTTTTGCCCCAGTTGCGGCCGCCAGATGCCGCCCGCACCCTAAGGAGGAAAGATGACGAGGGCTGGAGGGTCTTGCTTGAGGTTCGCCAACGGATTGTCCGACTGCCTTCGGAGGCAGCCGACCGATCATGTCATCCTCGTGAAAATGGGAGAAGGAAGTCTCCCTTGAAGATTGTAGTGGTAGGTTCCGCTGTTTGGAATGATCCTCCCGGAAAGGAGTAGAAAATGGACAGTCCGAGGTTTTGTGTAATGGGGGCCGGCAACGGCGGCTTGGCCGTGGCCGCGCATTTGGTTTTGAAAGGCTTCCCTGTGACCCTTTTTAACCGCAGCCAGTTCCGCTTAAGCGGGGTTTTAGCCCGTGGCGGCGTGGAGCTGGAGGGTGAAGTGCAGGGCTTTGCTCCGCTGGATGTTGTGACCACCGAGGTTGAAGTCGCCATCGACCAAGCCGACGTCTTGATGATTGTGGTGCCGGCCAACGGCCATCGATACATGGCTCAACGCACTGCTCCCCACTTGCGCGACGGACAAGTGATCCTCCTGAACCCGGGACGGACTGGTGGAGCCATCGAATTTCGCAACGTGTTGCGAGAGGAAGGCTGCCGTGCCGATGTGATCGTGGCGGAAGCCCAAACCTTCATCTACGCCAGCAGAGCCTTGAACCCCGCCCAAGTGAAGATTTTCCGCATCAAGAATTCCATCCCGGTTGCCGCTCTCCCGGCGACTGACACAACCCAGGCCCTCTCCCTGATCCGTCAGGCGTACCCGGAGTTTGTCGCTTCCCCCAACGTGTTGAACACCTCGCTGGATAATATCGGAGCGGTCTTCCACCCTACCCTCACCGTGCTCAACGCTGCCCGCATTGAAAACACCCGCGGTAGCTTTCAATATTATATCGAGGGGAACTCGCCTTCCGTTTCGCGCATTCTCGAAACGCTCGATGCCGAGCGCGTAGCGGTGGCCAAGGCTTGCGGCGTGGAGGCCATTTCCGCCCGCAATTGGCTGGAGTTGGCCTACGATGCAAGCGGCTCCAACCTTTACGAAGCGATGCAGAACAACGAGGGTTACTATGGGATCAACGCGCCGCCCACTTTGACCACCCGCTATATCAGTGAGGATGTGCCGATGAGCCTGGTTCCCATCGCTTCCCTGGGCGAGCAGTTCGGCGTGCCCGTGCCAACCTTCCGCGCTTTTATCCACCTCGCCTCCATTTTGCACCAGCGCGACTACTGGTCACAGGGGCGTACGGTCGATCGATTGGGGATTCAGGATCTCTCCGCCGAGCAATTGCACCAGTTGGTTACCGCAGGGGGTGTTTGGTGATCGCTCCTGCATGTCTTGCTCCTACTGCAATAGTTGCTGTTTGAGGCTCTCTAGCCAGATGACCAAGTCACTTTGCAGGGTTTGAGAGTCTTCCCCCACCTCAAGGCGGCGAATCCTCTGACTGAGGGCTGAGCCTTGGTAGGGGCACCCGGGCAAGGCCGAGCGGACTGCTTCGATGAAAGCCTCCTGCATGGCATCGGAATAAACCGCAGCCTCGGCAATGAAACCATCCTTGAGGGATAGGCCGATCTCTACTTCCCCCCAGGGAAAACGATGCGCCCAATCGACGTCAAAACGCGGGGTCCGGCCGATGCGCCAGGCCCAGGAAGCGTACTTCTCGCGCAAGGAGTCCAAATGACCCTGGGGCACGATCTGTTCCTCCGTGAGAGACGGTCCCTTGCCGTACTCATTGCAGAAGGCCAGTTCCAAGGCCTTGGCGAATTGGACTACCCCCAAGCCGGGGGAAAGTTCGGACAGGTTGACCACGCGAGCCCGCACTGATTCCACCCCTTTGGCGCGCAACTTCTCGGCAGAGGGCTGGAGATAGCGGGTCATCTTCTGGAAATCGGCATTGATCAGGATGGTGCCATGGTGGAAAGCTCCTTCCTTGCGCAGGCAGAAGGCGTTCCCGGAGAACTTGCGGCCCGATGCCTCAAGGTCATTGCGGCCGCTCATCTCGGCCGGCACCCCCACTGAACGGACGGCGTTCAAGATCACCCTCGCCTGGCGGTTCAGGTCGTAGTCGGCGCGTGGCAGCAGGAAGGTGAAGTTGAGATTTCCCAAGTCGTGAAAGACCGCCCCTCCTCCCGAGAGCCGGCGCGCCAATTTTCCCCCCTCGGCTTCCAACTGTTCCAGGCTGCACTCCCGCCAGGGATTCTGGTTCTTGCCGATGACCACTGTATTCTCATTTTGCCATAGGTACAGAGTAGCTTGACAGCCTGCGGCAGCAAGCGCTGCCACCTCGTTTAACAGGTATTCTTCCAGGGCCAGGTTATGATAGGGGTCCAGCGAAAAAGTGCGAAGGACGCGGGTTCTCTGGATCAAACTATGGATCCTTTCTGGGGATTCTCCTTTTTTCCTTCTCCGCTGGTTTGTTCCCTAGAGCCATCTGGTAGGCGGATTTCCCGTCTCGATCTGGTTGTGGCGTGTGATTCCAGATGTCCATGGCCAAATCGATGACACGGTTGAGCATCTCGGCATCTACTGTCTTGTGAACGCGGGCGAGGAGTTGCTGAATGTAGTGCTGGGGAGATGGCTTCTCCCTGATCAGATTGGGCAGGACGATTTCTTGCCACTCTTCGCAGGAAAGGACAAGCGCCTCTTCACCCATCTCGCGGGCTGCATCAGACATGCGTTGAACCGCCTCCTCCAAACCTTTGGAGGACTTGCGAGGAATCGCCATGACCATATGCCGGCATTGCAGATAGCGCTCCACTTGCGGCGGGCTGAAACGGAGACCTTGCAACTGGCGGCGCAAGGCCGGGGTGATCGCGATCGGCCACCGCACCCATCCGGGAGCAGCTACCCACCCACCGCTGCCGTTGGGGACCAGGTGAAGGATCATCCCTTCTCCCCGTTGGACGCCGGTGTCCGTGGTTGCCGAATAGACCCCCAACTGTTCCCGGCTGACCTGCAGGAAGAAAGCCTGAGGGCCTCCGCTTGCCCCGGGGAGGATATCCTTTACCACTCCAAGTAAAAAACGGGCGCGGTGAACTAGTTTTGTTGCTGCAGCGCGCTTCGGTTCCAACACCAAGGCGCGAATCGCTTGTTCGATCGGAAGGGTGTCATCACCGAGCAAAAAATCCAGGCAGAACCAACTGAGGAAACGCTTCTCGCGATTCTCCAGAGTGCCGGAGCTATCGATGTATTCGATCGGACTCGGATCATCCAGGTCGAAAAATATACGCCAGGCTTGATAGCGAGCTGTGGCCAGCTCGGGTGCGCGAGAACACCATTCTATCCATTTTTCCAAAGTCAACGGGTCGAGAGTCACGCCTTTATCCTCAATGATGGAAGGCTGGCGGTCAAGTCGATGAATCGGTTTTGGCTGTCTGAGAAAGTATCTGTGAAATGCATTGTTACCTATTGACAAGCGATCAACAGTGCGTTATCCTTGCCGTGGCTTAAGATAGCCTGTCTTCCCACCTCCCCCATGGCAGGGGTTGCCGCCCGGCAGCCCCTGTTTTTTTAGCCTTCCCCCCCTCACTTCAAGTAAGCACCATAGCACAGACTCAATCCTATCTCCGAGTTTCCTCCCTTTTTTGCGCCTGAATCCTTCTCTCATCCAGGCTGCCCGGCAGATAAGGCTCGCTCCAAACCCCGGACAGCGGTAATTTCCAGGGTTCAACGCTGGAAAGGGGGAGCTCGGGGGGGAAACGAGAATCCAGCTCATCGACGAATTCACCCAAAGCTCGCGCTTCTCCCGACCAGGTCGGGTGGCGATCCAAGGCAACTTCCTCTACCAAGGCGCGATAGAGGGCGGCCGTGTGGCCAGCTTGGCCCAGCCAGTCGACCATGCGAAGGAAGAGGTCATAGTCACGGATGGGAGCCTCCGGATGGAGGTCCTCTCCTAAACCGAGTTTGCACTTGCGGTGGAAGAGCCGCTGGTAGATTTTCACCGTCGGTCGCTGGTTTGAAGCAGCAGCTTCCGCGAGGGGCGCAGTGAGGACTGCCAGCGAACGGAGACGGGGGAAGTTAAAACAAGCGCGGATGAAAGCGGAGAGTCGAGCAGCCTCTCCCATTTCCTGGCGGGAAATGAGTTCCGTTTCCTGGACCGCATAGTCAGGAGATCCTCCTGACACAATGCCGTAGGAAGCCGGGTTTTCGAAATAGGCTGAACCGGGCAGAAGGATCAGCAGATTGGGGGAAATAGAGCTGGGTCGAAGGGAGAGAACAAATTCCAACGAATCGAAATAGCTCTCCAGGTTTTCGCCGGGAAGCCCGCAAATCAGACTAATGGAAAGGCTCAATCGTGGTGCATGCCGGCGCAGATCCTGGAAAAAGCGACGGAAGAGGGAGAGGTCGGTAGACCGCCCGGCCCGGCGCAACACCTCCGGGTTGCTGCTTTGCAGGCCAACGCCGAGCAGAGCATTGGGAAGCCTGGAAAGCTGAGTCATCGCTTCCCGGTCGACGTGGAGCGGATCTCCCTCAAAGGACCAACTTGTTCCCGGTGATTCCTCCGCCAGCATTGGGAGGATCACTTTGGCGCGATCCGGAAAGAGGAAGAAATCCGCATCGACAAAAAAGCCGCCCTTCACCCGGGTTTTGGCAAAGGCGGTCCTCAACTCTTCCATGACCGTCTCCAGCGGGAAAAGACGGACTCTTTGCGGCCCCCAGCCGCAGAAAGGGCAGGCATTGGGGCAACCTCGGTAGGTCTGCAGGCTGAGGAAATGGCTACCGGTTCCCTCCAGCTCCAGGACACCATTGAGGATCGGTGAATTGATCCGTCCCAGCGACGGCAGGAGCGGCGCTACCCCGCCCATTCGCAGGGTTCCGTCTCTTTGTCGCAGGGTCAAGCCCGCCGGCGGAGGGACGGACCCTGGTTTCAACAGGTGGCGAAGTGTCCCGGCCAGGGCGATTTCGCCCTCGCCACAAATGACCCCGTCGATGGCAGGATTTTCCTCCAGGAGAAGGTGGACGGCGGAGGGGTGTCCGACCTGGGGGCCGCCGAGCAGGATGAGCAGGCCGGGGAGAAGGTCTTTGATCGCTTTCGAGAGGGCAAGCACTCGTTTGATGTTCCAGACATAGGTGGACCACCCCAGGAGCCATGGCTGCGCTTGTTCCAGCGCGTCGAGAATGTCGGCGTCGCTTTAATAACTGCGGAAATCGGCCATGTTGATCGGAAAGGCCGATACGAGGTCAGGTTGAGCACGGAGGTAGGAAACCAGCGCCGCTGGGGCCAAAGGCACCCAGCGGCAGTCTCCTAGTTCAAAAGAAGTCAGGCCGGCGAGGAGAACAGGACGCGCTGCCGCGGATTGTCCAGTCACAGGCTTTCCACACGCTTGCCCTTCTTCAGTCAGCACTCCCGATGATGCTTGTCAGGGAATCGTGGATGGGGATAATGGTATCAAAGGAGGAGATGGTGAAGACCTCTCGCACCACACCGCTCGGATTGGCGACTGCTAAGGATCCCTTCACCGCTTTCATTTTTTTCGCCAGCAGGAGAATGCTGCGCAAGCCCGCACTGCTGATATAGTCCAGACCGGAGAAGTCCAGGACCACCTTCCCTGCTCCTTCCTCGGTCCACCCCAGTACTTTCTTCTCGAAATCAGGCGTGCTTACCGCATCCAGCCGTCCTTTGACGGTTACCACCAACCAACCCAGCTGTTCACTTCGTAGGATCTCCATCTTCTTTCCTTTCTCTTCTTCATTGAGTTGTTGAATCATGCCGAATCCCCGGCACAAAGGCGAGGATGATGTAATGCTACTATAGAACAGGGCTCTCTCGCCGGAAAGGGGATCAGGCGATGGCCTTCAAATCGAGGGGAGTGAGATAGCGTTTGCGGTACCATCCCATCCCTGCCTGAGCCAGGGCCTGGACGAAAAGCATCAGAGCGAAGAGAAATGAGACCAATGCGCCAAGAGTGAACTGACCGCCCAATGCCAGGTGCATTGCGTTGTACAGCGGAAGCCCGATCAGAAGGAGAAGAATGGCCAGGCTGGCGATGGCATACCCGAGAAAGAGCAGCCGTTTTCCCCAGGGGAGAGTTGGGGCTTTTCCGCGGCCGCTCAGTGTGCCTAACAGCGCCTCCACATAGGCAAAGGAGCGTTGGCGCAGATTAGGCTGGTCCAGGAGGTCAGCCAGCGCGTAGTACCCGTCCAGCTCCAGCACCGGGAGAAGGTTCAACAGCGCGCTGGTGAAACTGATCAGCGCCAGCAGGTCGAAGGCGCGGGCAGTGATCTCCCATCCGGCCATGAGGGAGAAATATTCCCCCCAGTGAAAGAGACAGGCCAGCGTCAAAGTAGCCAGAGGACCGGCCAGGGAAACAAGGGCTCGCTTCCACCGCTCCTTCACCATCCAGGTTTCGGTGGTGTCGACATAGGCGCAGAGGAGGCCGTAATAGAGCAGCAGGCCAAAGGCCCGTACTTTCCGCCCGAAGCGTTTGCAGGCCATGCCATGAGACAATTCATGAACAAGGATGCTGCAGTAGAACACGATCACGACGAAGATCCAGGTGCCGGCGGGCAACCCGGTCGCCCCGGCGATTCCGGAGAAGACCACCCCCAGAGAAATCTCCATTCCCAAGCGAGCCACTGTCCAGCCAACCAATATCAAGACGACCGCCAGGGAGACGCCGCTCCACAGCCAGCCCAGCCAGCGAGCCAGGAAAGAGAAGAATACATCGGGGCGGGGCAGGGAGATCTGCCAGCGAGCCAGGCCGACAAAGAAGGCTAGAAAGCCGCCTTCTCCCTTTTCTTTAGCCAGTGCTTCACCGGGAATGAGGAGGCCTTTGGCGATCAGCTCCTCGATCATTTTGCCCAGAACCTCCGGGTGGACCAGGCTGAAGCGGCGCACGTATTGGCGATAGATCTCGCGCACCGAGGTCTTCCCGTCCGCGGCCAGCAGCACGAATTGCGACTCCTCGCCCAAACGGAAAGCGCTGCGAACCCCGCTTACCAGCGCCAGAGCGAGGCCGTCCGGATCCACATGCAGTTCCAGTCCGGGAGTTGGCTTGGGAGTCAAGCCAAGGAAGTAGAGCTCTCCAGGGCAAGAGGGCCGGCGCGCGTATTGCGTCAATGCTACTGTAATAAGCCCGCCGCGCGCGATCCAGGTAGCTTTGTCCACCCATTCCAACACCAACCGGCGCCAGAAGATATCCGGCTGCAAGCGCAGGGTAGGGAACTCGATCAAGGCTTCATCGCGCTGCTGGAAGTGAGGATCGAGGGGGATGGCGCGGGGGAAGGACAATTCCAGCGTGACCCATTGAGAATAGGGAGCAACGCGTACTTCCAGCGTTCCGGAGACATGCAATGATTGCGCCAACAGGACGATGGCTTCCACCATTTCTCCGATGGCCAAAAGGTAACGCTCCAAATTGCGCCCTTCCAGGGAAGCGCGTGAGGCCCAGCAACGGACCAGCTCCTCTACTGGGAGAGCTGTGGCGCTCTCCAGAGAAAAGCGGAGCTCTGTCGGAGGCGAGGAAATGCTCAGATAATGATCTTGGAGGCGCGCTGCTCGATTTCCTCGAGGGTGGTGGGGGCGCTGGGGGCGAAGTACGGAATGACGATGTGGCGAACGTTGGGAGTGTCTTCCATGGCTCGCAGCGTGATCTCAGACGGGATCTCCAGGCCTCGCTCTTTTAGTATCGCAGCTGGGTTCTCCAGAAAACGCTTCTTCAGGTCAGGATCACTGTTCAACTCCAAAATCAGTTCTTCGTCGGCGTATAGCATTGACAAACCTCTCTTTCCAGCATAGTTGGCGTCGCTTTTCTGCGCTGCCTTTCCCAATTATACAACACGCACAAGATGTTCCTGCAGGAACAAAGTAAGGGGTTGCTGGTACGGACTGGTTCAAGCCCGTACCGTATCAGGAAGCGGATGGTCCCAGGGTCATCACCACGGTCAGGCGATTGACCCCCCCTTCCCGAAGGTATTCCACTTGTTTGGCCATCTGCCTGACGATGTAGATCCCCAGGCCACCGATTTCACGCTCCTCGAGGGGTTTGTCCAAGTCTCCGGGCGGAGCCTGCTGAAGGGGGTTGAAGGGAGTCCCCTCGTCCTCCAGAAGGATCCAGATGTCATCCCCCTCCTTTCGCATGCGCAGGCAGACCGGTTGTTCGCCGGCTCCCCCGTAGGCATAGGAAAGGACATTGGCTACCAATTCGCTAAGGACTACACCGATGCGTGATTGGTCATCCAGAGGCAGGTTGCATTCCGCGGAAAATTCCTCCAGGAAGGTATCCACGGTCTCCATCTCCTGCAGTCGGTTCACCAAACGCACCTCTTTCCAGGCGCGTGAAGGAGCCAGGTATTGGACAGCCAGCAGGGTGATGTCATCGGATGGGTCAGCTCCATCGACGAATTCTTCGACAGCGCTGCGAACATGGTCCACCATCTGGCGCGGGTCGTCTTCAGGGTGGGCAGAGAGTATCTCCACCAATTGTTCTTCGCCGAAAAGCTCATCAGAAATAGTCATTGCCTCAGTGACACCATCCGTATAGGTGAAAAAAGTCTCGCCCGGCAGCAAACGAACCTTGCCACCGCGGAAGGGGATTCCCTCCTGCACGCCCAGCACCAGGTTGATCGGTTTTTCGATCTTTTCCACTTGGCCGTCGCGGCGTAGGATGAAGGGGGGGTTGTGGCCGGCGCTGGCGTACTCCATATCGCCGTTGGAAAGATCCAACCGGCCGCAGAGGGCGGTGACGAAGAGCATCGATTCGTTGCGAGAAGCCAATGTTTCGTTCAAACGCAGCAGGACTTGCTCCGGCGGTCCCCCCTCGGAGGCGAAAGCGCGGAAAAGAGCGACTGTGGTGGCCATCATCAAGGAGGCCGGCACGCCTTTCCCGGAGACGTCACCGATCAGCAAGTAGAGGTGTTGTTCATCCGTTTGCAGGAAGTCGTAGAGATCCCCTCCCACCTCTTTGGCCGGTTTCATCGAAGCCCACAGGCTGTACTGCGTTGTCTGCGGGAAGGTCATGGGGAGCATATCCATCTGGATGCGAGCAGCGATCTTCAGCTCGGACTCGATCCGTTCTTTGGCGGCTGTCGTCTCCTGCAGATCTTTGATGTACTGGCGCAGGGATTTCTGCATCGAGGAAAAGGAATTAGTCAATTGGCCCACTTCATCCCCCCCTTGGGAAAGTGGCATAGGGGCGTCCAGTTCACCGCGAGCGACCGCCCGGCTCGCCGCAGCCAAGGTTTGCAAGGGCCGAGCCACCGATTTGGCGATCAGCAGGATGGCCAGGAAGAGGACGATGAAGCCGATCGCCACCAGAACCAGGACGATGCGATTGAGATTGACCACGCCAGCCATCAGCTCCTCTTGCGGAAAGATCACGCCCAGCGACCAACCACTGGAGGGGAGGGGAGCGTAAGCCAGCCAGGAGGGCCTTTCGCCGGCTCCTTGTACAACCTGGACGAAACCGGACTGGCCGGCGATCATCGCTCGTCCGATCTGCCGCAGCTCTCTATCGTCCTGGGCTTCGGCCAGGCTGAAAAGAGACTCGTTCATGACGTTGGTCGATTTTGGATGGGTGATGAAGGTGCCATTCTGGGAGATGAGAAAGCCGTACCCGCTTTGGTAAATCTTGATGGCGGAGACGAACTGACGCAGCTTGTCCAGGGAGATATCCGCCGTGACTACTCCCAGGAAGCGGCGATCGCCATCTTCCATCCGATAGAAGGGAACGGAGTAGGTGGCCATGATGATACCTCCTCCACCCTCGTCATAGTATGGCTCGCCCCACAAGGACAAACCCACCAGCTTGGGGATCTGAAACCAATCCATGTAGAAATACTGGTAGGCGGGGCTTCCCAGGTGGGTCAACTGGGGTTCTCCCTCGCCACGTGGCTTGGACACATAGGGGGCATAGTAGAGCGAGCTAGGGGTGAAGGCATAGGGATCGAAGGAAACAGTCATGCCGTAGATATCCGAGTTCTGGGCGACCAGCAGGCGCAACCGATCCTCCAGATCTTGGGCAGACATGGGATTAATCTGCAGAACGTTAGCCAGCGTTTCAGGAACCGTCTCTACACCGCGCAGGACCGCTTCGATGCGGTTGGCGGTGGCTGCCGCCAGGTTACGGGCATTCGCTTCAGCGCTTTGCTCCAGCTCTCCCCGGGCAGCGCCGTAATTGGTGTAGAAGACCACGAAGAAGATCATGGCATTGGAGAGGAAGATCAACAGGATCAGCTTGAAGGCCAGACCTCGGTCTCGCCATAGCGCTTGCAGGAAGCGGCTCACGGTGTAACGTCGACCCCTTCCAGATCGCGATGAAACTCAGCGTATTTTGGCGGGGCGGCTGAACCAACGGCCCTTGTCAACTTGTAGGCGACGAAATCGAAGTCGGTCTCTTTGAGTGTCCCCAAAGGAACCGGAGCAGTCCCCTCCTGCACCTGGATGATATCGCGCATCCGCTCCAGCATCCATTTCTGGTGGACGCGGTTGGCCCCGGTGTGGGCCTCATCGGCGAGCCGCATGACGACATCCAGCGTCTCCTCTTCGTTGGCGAAGGCGTACTCCCACCCTTCCAGGGAGGCGCGCACGAATGCACTGCAGAATGACGGATTTTCGTTTACTGTTTCCTCTCGGCAGTAGATCCCATCTTCCGGGAAGTTCAGGCCATATTGATCGAGGAAGAAGGTGTTCAGCTCATCAGGGTCAACGCCGGAGTTCAGCACCAGATGGTACTCGTTGTACCACATGGCCGAGGCTACCTCGATCGCTCCCCGCAGGAAGAGGTTCATGCTGGCTGATTGGGGGATTTCTTCAACGATGATGTTGTACAACTGGAAGAGAGCGCGGGGGGGAATGGCGAAGTCGGCGCCCCAGATGCCCACTCGCTTTCCGGCGATCTGGCTGGGATCGCTGATCCCGCTGGATTTCTTGGTGATCAGAATCAGGCTGGTTCGTTGCACCAGTTGGGCCAGGTGAATGATGGGTTTTTTCTCCAAGCGCGCCTGGATGGCAGTTGTCAGCCAGGTGGTGGCAAAGTCAGCCTGGCCGCTGAGGAGGGCGTCCATGGAGGAGAGGTTCGGCCCCCCCTGCAGGAAGTTGACCACCAAGCCGTACTTTGCGTAGATTCCTTTTTCCTGGGCCATATAGTACCCGGCGAATTGAGCCTGGGGGATCCACTGCAGGGCCAGGGTGACTGACTGCGGACCGGCGGCGGCACGGTCCGAAGGTACAGCCAAAAGGCTAGCCAGAACCATAACGCAGAGAACCAAGCCGGCAATCCGCCTGATCGACCCCCTCCGATTCACATTTCTTTCCCTCACTGCTCGTTTCTCCTTTGCCGGTACAAGCTGCCGCAGACTGTCCAGTCTCACGTTGTCCCCCATTATACCCCTGCTTCACCCTTTACCAATGGAGCTCCGGTCCGAGTTGACCGGAGGTCCATCCGGAAGATTCGTCCATGTTCCCCATAATTGTATTATGATGGCCGGATAGTCTCCCGCACTGATAAGCCGGATGGCTTGGGGCGTCTTCGGCGACCTTGGGAGTAAGCCCCAGAGAAGGACGAAGTCCAAATAGGAACTTGGACAATCCAAAGGAGGGAATAATGCTTTTTCTATCGGAAGAAGAGAAGGTGCAGTGGAGGGAATGGGGGGAATTGGCATTAGGTGGGGGGATAACCCAAGACACTGTCAAAGGGACGGTTCGCTCCAATCTTTGGCCGGCTTTCTGTTTCTTTACCGGAACTCTGTTGGCTGCCAAAGGCCAAGGGGAGGAAGGCTTGCAGTGGCTGAAGGCGGGCGTCCTGCAAGAGGAGGACAGCCTCTTTTCCAATGCTTTCCTGCTCAGCTTCCTGGAGCGCCACTTGGGAAAATTGGAGATGCCCACCGTCGTTTTCGCCGACCCCCGCCCCTTTATGCACTGGGCTTCCGTGCCGACCATGGCCAAAGCCCGCCAGCGTTTCGTTCTCCATCTGGGGCACACTCTACCGGTTATCAACCATCCTCTGCGCGTCATGGACATCGGCTGTGGCGACGGCGCCTTAACCGTCCGGTTGGTACAACACTTAGTAGAGACGGGCAAAGTAGGAGAGATCGGGGAGATCCTCCTCATCGACGCGTCCCCGGCGATGATCAAACTAGCCCGCCAGACAGCGGAGGCAGCATTCCCGGCTGAGTGCATCCGGACCATCGAAGCGCGCATCGAGAACTGCTCTGGCCAGATTGAAGGCCGCTACGACCTGGCTGTGGCCTCATTGGCCTATCATCACATGCCCCTGGAGACCAAGCGTTTCCACTTGACGCAACTGCGCGACCACCTCGACCATTTTGTCATCTTCGAGCTGGAAGGCAACAACGATACCCCGGAACTGTACAGCCCGGAGCTGGCCCTCTCCATCTACCAGAGCTACGGCCGGATCATCGACTTTTTGTTCGCCCACGATTCTCCTGTCGATCTTGCCTACAACTGCGTCGATTCCTTCCTGATGGCCGAGGCTGTCTCCATGCTGACCCGGCCTCGCGGCCAACGCACTGACTATCACATGCTGCGTGGTCAGTGGGACGCCCTCTTTCAAGAAACCTTGACCGGCTTCAGCAAGGGCTGCGACTCAACCTGCTACGCCGATGAATATGTCGGCCTTTTCACGATGCATTACGGTCGCTCCTGATCAACCGGAGCAGATCCCCATCCCCTCCTACTCGTTCAGTTTCCCAAGGATCTGGATGCGTGGGTGGGTGCGCCCGCATAGGCAAGGAGCTTTACTGACCAATCGGATGCGATCGCCGGTGCGGTAGCGCACCAAGGGCAAAGCCTGACCGAAGGTGGTCAGCACCAGCTCTCCCTCCAGATTGTCCGGGGCGCTGGCCAGGGGTAGAGCTTCAGGTTGCGGGGCAGACCTCTTTCCCTTCCAGGCAGGCAGGCCGGCTGGGATGATCTCCGGGAAGCAGGTGTCCAACCAGAGATGGAGGCCGTTGTGGGCCGGGCATTCTACCGCCAGAGCCGGGAACTCCGCCAAAAGATAGACGGAGAAGGCTTCCAAGCCGAAAGAACGCCTGATCTCCTCGCGTTTCAAATCAAGCGGTTCCCCGAAAAAGAGGCCGACACGGAAGCTGGGGAAGGCTTCCGCCACGCTGGCGCAAGGAGTTGGACCGGCTTGCGAGAGAGCTTGTTGCAAGGTCAGGGCTTCGTCCAGCCGCGAGAAGAGGACGGTCGGGTTTCGTCGCCAGGCGAAGGATGGCCAGTTGTTGTGCGCCAACATCGCCAGGGAGCCGGGGATGAACTCCAGGCGCAGGCCGCCGGCCAATCCATCGGCTTCCGCCCAGAGATAGGGAAGAGGGTTCCCAATGCGTGGCGATGGTTCCACCACGGTGAGGATCCGATCGTCCGGCTGGAGGCCTACTACCCGGGCTAGGCGCAGGGCGAGGGACATCAGCAGGATGATGTCCTGATCCCCGTAAGGCGCCCATTTGCGGGCTTGACCCCGGCTGTGGTTGCTGACCCACAGGCGCGGTTGTCCGACGAAGAAACGGGTGAAAGGAGCGCTGGCTTGGGCGGTCAGCCAATCGCGGCCATCGGTGTAAGGAATGGAAGCCCATGTAGTCGTGGAAGCCTGACGTTCCAGATGCAAGCCGGCTTCTCTCCAGCGACGGGCGTAGAGCGTCGAGCGGGAAGCTCGTTGAAGCGCCTGGCTTTCAAACAACTTACGCTGCCCAAGACGTATAAGTTCTTCCAGGGGCAACCTCTCCAGCGAGGGATCCAATTCCAAGGGCAAGCGATATTCCCCTTTAGTTGAGAGTGCCATCGTTTCCTCCTTGGGAACTTGTGTCCTCCTCGTAAATAACCCGCCGCAGCTTGCCGGAATAAGTGCGCTGTTCGGCTAAAGCAGAGACGATTTCGATGATCGGCTCCAGGATCAGCCGGTTGTCGAAAGCAACGCGGAGATCACCCACCGACAATAACCGTTCCAAAGCCTGCTTCTTCCAGGCAGCTTCCTCGGCGGGGCGGGGAGAAACCTCCGCTTGCAGGACCATTCGCGGTTTGTACCCTGTCCGCCCCACCCGCAACTGCCAACGCTGAAGGCCGGGCGCTCCCTCCAACTGCTGCTGCAGGTCGACGATGGAAAAGCGGGCGATGCCCACATTGACCACGTCATCCGAGCGGTGCAGGATGCGGATGCGGGGGTGGGTCCGGCCACAGGCGCAGCGCTGGGCGCTGACCACCTGGACGAGGTCGCTGGTGCGATAGCGGACCAACGGGAAGGCCTGGGCGAAATTGGTCACTACCAGGTCCCCGCGTTGGCCGGGGTCAGCTTTCCAAATAGGAATGGTGTGTGGCAGGTATTCCGGATTCGCCTCGCTTCGTTCAATCTCTTCCTCCGGCAACAGTTCAGCCAGGCAGCAGTCAAGCCACAAATGAATCCCCTCATGACGGAAACAGTCACGCATCATCCCAAGGAACTCAGTGCTGGCATAGGCATCGCTGGGCTCAAAACCGAAAGCCTGGCGAATGGCCTGGCGATAAGGCTCCAGCGGTTCGCCCGAGAAGACGCCCCACTGGAAGGGGAGAAGGTCGCGGGGGCGGATCTTCTTCACCCGGGTCACCAGGTAGGCCAGCAATCTTGTCAGTGTAAAGCGCTCGGCCAGTTCGCGGCGGGCGGCGGCAGGCGCCTGGGCGCCCAGCACCTCGGCCACGCGCATGGCAATGGAGGGGAAAGCTACGAAATACTGCGGCTTACGTCGGAGGGAGAAAAGAAGAGCGTCCTCGGCCTCAGTGTAGTTGATGGGGATGGTTTCGCCGGGCAGTTGCAGCAGCATCCCATCCAATGCCGAAGTGGCTGGCAGGGCGTCAGTGACAGCCGGGGCCGGCGCGTTGAAGCCAAGCGTGGCGCCCCCACCCAGCACCCCGACCGGCAATTCCTTGGGTCCGCCAGTGCCCATGTAGGCAAAGCGACCAATCATCTCGCGGCTGAAAGCCAGATCTTCATCTGCCCGCGGGATCCATTTTGGCATCCCGGTCGTGCCGGAGGTGCTGGCCCAAAGGCGCACCGATTCGCTGCAAACGAGCTGCTGGGGATCGAAGCGTTCCAATGCCTGGCGAATGTGGGATCCATTGGTCAGCGGAATACGGCGAAGATCGGCGTAACTGCGGATCTCACTGGGGAGTACACCGGCAGTTGCCCAGCGCTCCTGATAGAGGAGGGAGCGGGAAGCGCGCTCCATAGTACGGGTTTCTACCAATCGGCGCTCGGAGTAGGAAACCAACTCCGCCAGCGGCATGCACTCGTGGAATGGATCGTAGTACTGGACTACCATTTTCTCTCCATCTGGATTCCCGGCATCTTCAGGACTCCTCCTATTTAGGCTGAATCAATTCTAAGTCAAGCCAACCCTGTGCCGCAGTGTAGCATACCGCAAGCCGCCACTCTGCATGGACCACGATTTCTCTCGATTCCCGTTGGAGTGACCTACAGGAAGAGGTGAGCTTTGAGCAGAAAGAAGAGGGAGTATGGCAAAACAAAAATACCGAGGGAAGTGATGATCTCAGGACTCCTGCCTTTTCCTTCGGATGGAGATCATCGCGAAGGCCAGAATGATCGCAAGGAGACAAAGGATGCCGAATAGTGAAAGGGTTGGCACTGATGCTGGTTTCAGAAACAATTGCAAGATGCTTTCTTTCAGGACATAGTAATCTGCCAAGGTGCGCCCATCTTCCAATACCTTTCCATCGAAAATTAATATCTGCTTTTCCGGTGGAATCCCCTCCTTCTCCTGAATTATCGCTTTCACATCTTGAATGGTATCAGTGGCTTCCACTTCCAATGAGATTTTTCCAGAATTCGTTTCTACAAAGATTTGCATACCGTAGACGGCTTGAATATTTAACCCGATCAATAGGATGAGCAACACGGCCAGGATTTTGATGGCTCTCGGCATATATCGTCCTCTCTCTTCAGTCTCTTTTCCAGCCCGATCATAGCGCAACCCAGCTTCCCAGGCACAACGGAAGTGAGGAAACCGTATCAACCAAATCGTTCGCTTGCGGAGCCGTAGGTCAGGCCGAAGATGGTGTCCGTCAGCCAACGCCTGAATGACTCGTTGTTCATGAACTGCTTGAAGAGTTCCGTATCGTCCTTGAGTAAAGCTGTCATTACACGCGCCAGCGCCTGGTCGTGTTCGATGCGGGCATTCTGCTTATCGGAGTTCTTCCTGGTGTTCCGGTAGGCTGTGTCGGCCTCGACGCGATTGGGAATCTCCTCAGTGATCAGCTTGTGGACGCGGTCAGTGTCGATCCAGGAGATGTTGCCGAATTAATCGTTGAAGGTCTTGAGGATGTTCGAGAGGCGGTCCATCTCCGGCTCCGGCTTGCGTCCCCCACCGGCAGCCGGAACCGGCTCGATCTCCGCATCCGCGTCCGGAAGCTGGATCCTCATCGCTGCCTGCTTCTCGACGCGGTAGCTGTCCATGTCGATCGCCTCGAGGATCCCTTTGGCGAGGTCTTCCTCGACCGGAGCCGGCAGCTTGGGGATGAGGAAGTTTAGGAAGATGGAGAGTCTCTCCCACTGAGCGTTGGTGTAGGGAAGAATCTGGAAGAGAAAGCCGTAGGTGCGCGCGAAGGTTTTAGCTTTGCCCTTGAAGTCCACCTGCCCGTCCTCTTCGAGCTGTGCCCGGTAGACGGCGACACAGGCGTCGAGGATCGGATCAAGCTGGTCACGGTCCGCTCCGCTGAGGTACAGCGTCACCAGCTCCTCGACTTGCGCCGGGGTGTAGACCTGGTATCCGTCGAGCGCGGCTTTAAGGTCGTGCAGCTTGTCGGGATCAGTCTCTTCGGAGAGGATCGTTGTGCGATAGTAATCGGCAAAGGCCTCCTCGATGGCGTCTGCGTCGTTCATGAAGTCAAGCACGAAGACGTCGTGCTTCTGCGGGTGGGCGCGATTGAGGCGAGAAAGCGTCTGCACCGCCTTGATGCCAGAGAGCACCTTGTCCACATACATGGTATGCAGGAGCGGCTCGTCGTAGCCGGTCTGAAACTTATCAGCGCAGATCAGGAAGCGATAGGGATCTTCCTGAATCTTGTCGGCGATCCGGCTCGAGGGAAAGCCGTTGAGTGACATCTCCGTGACTTTCACCCCGCCGTACTCGTGTTCGCCCGAAAACGCGACGATGGCGCGATAGGAGCTCTTGCGCTCGGTCAAGTAGTCGTGGATGGCGTGGTAGTACTGGATCGCGCGCTCGATGCCGCTTGTCACCACCATCGCCCGTGCCTGTCCGCCGATCTTGCTTAGCGCTAGCACCTGCTCGTGGAAATGGTCCACCATGATCTCCGCCTTCAGATGGATGGCGTGTTCGTGGTTCTCGACGTAGCGGCGCAGCTTCTTCCTGGCAGGCTTGGTATCGAACTCCGGGTCGCCCTCGACCTTCTTGACCAGCTTGTAGTAGCTCTCGACTGGCGTGTAGTAGCGGAGCACATCCAGGATGAAGCCCTCCTGGATGGCTTGTTTCATCGTGTAGCTGTGGAAGGGCCGGTGCCGCACGGTACCCTCCGGCTGAGGCTGCGGCTCACCGAAAATCTCCAGCGTCTTGTTCTTGGGCGTGCCGGTGAAGGCGAAGTAGCTGGCGTTGGGCAGGAGTTTTTTGGCCTCCATCAGCCGGTTGATCTTATCCTCGGTGGTCTCGTCGTCCTCCTCGGTTCCAGCCATCCCCAGCGCCATCGAGATGGATGCGGAAGTGCGCCCGCCCTGGCTGGAGTGGGCTTCGTCGATGATGATGGCAAATCGCCGCCCGCGGTGCTCGCTGCTGATCTCGTCCAGGATGAAGGGGAATTTCTGCACTGTGGAAATGATGATCTTCTTCCCCTCGGCGATGAATTTTCGCAGATCGCCCGACTGTTCAACGTGACCGATCGTCGCGCCTACCTGGGCGAACTGCTGGATGGTGTTACAGATCTGCTGGTCGAGGAGAAGCCGATCGGTGACGACGATGATCGAGTCGAAAGTCATCTCACTGTCCTTAGTAAGGCCGATCAACTGGTGGGCCAGCCAGGCGATGGAGTTGGATTTGCCGCTTCCCGCTGAGTGCTGAATCAGATAGCGCCGCCCTGCGCCTTTTTGGTGCACATCAACTAGAAGCTTGCGAACCACATCGAGCTGATGAAAGCGCGGCCAGATCTGCACGGCCTTCTTGCGCCAAGTCCTGCTATCCCTCGTTTCGACGATCTTGGCGTAGTTCTCCAGGATGTCGGTAAGGCTGTCGCGGGTGAGGATGCGTTTCCACAGGTAGTCGGTCTTGAGGCCGTTCGGGTTGGGCGGATTGCCCGCGTTGTCGTCCCAACCGAGGTTGAAAGGCAGAAACCAGGAAGCCTTTCCCTTCAAATGCGTACAGAAACGCACCTCGTGGTCGTCCACGGCGAAATGAACCACGCAACGGCCGAACTCGAAGAGCTTCTCGCGCGGGTCGCGGTCGCGCTTGTACTGCTGGATGGCGTCCTTGACTGTCTGCTTGGTGAGGCTGTTCTTCAGCTCGAAGGTGGCGACCGGCAAACCGTTAATGAAGAGGCCAAGATCGAGCGCCAACTGCGATTCATCGCGACTGTAGCGAAGCTGACGGGTGACGCTGAAGCGGTTGGCAGCATAGCGTTCGCGGGCCTTTTGGTTGCCCAGCGAAGGTGTTCCATAGAAAAGATCGAGCTGGTGCGGCCCGTGCTTGAGCCCGTGGCGCAGCACATCGATCGTGCCGCGCTTGCTGATCTCCCCTTGCAGTCGCGCCAGGAACCTGCGCCGTGTCGGACCGTCCCGACCCAGGTCGAGCGACTCGGCCGCCTCGGGCTGCGTTTCCCGCAGGAAGGCCGAGAGCTGCACCAGATCCACGCAATACCCGCGGTCGTAGTCCTCCGTCATACCGCCGATCCAGCGCCAGGATCGCAAGGCGAGCCAGTCAGCCCCGTGCAGATCAGCCGTTCCAGGCCGCGTTCACTGGTGTCGGTGGCCATCAGATCATTCCCGTCAATTATCTTTATATCTCATACCTCTTGTGTTGAAACCACTTTTGTGCTGCCGTTCTCCGTCCTTTTACCTCTCTGTCAATTACCCATCAATGAAAGTTCAAGCCCAGAAGGGGACATATTTCATCAGCTTCCGAGCTGCATCCTCCTTTAACGACTCGATCAAGCACATCGGTGGTGCGAACGATGATGTCTCCTGGATCGACAACCTGGTAGGTCTCGAATGACTCTGGTACGAGTCCCCGAAGCCTCTCAGGAGGTTTCACAACTACCCGACCATAGCTAAGCGAGAGTACGGTATTCTCGTTCATGCCGGTGTTTCTAATTTTGTTTTTGTTTGTAGGTTGCCAAAGCAGGCTGCACTTCCCAATGTTCCGGCACCTCCCCCAGCCACGGCACGCCGGAGTCCTTCATTGCGGAGTAGGGCTTGAGGTCTGCGATCATTTTGGACCCCCGTGATCTGACCCTTTACCGTTCTCTATCCCTCCTTTAAGAAACACAATGCCATGCACATGATTGGGCATGATCACCCAGTGATCCAATGAAACATGGGAGTAATGCTCCGGCAAACCGTCCCATACAGCCTGCACCAGCCTGCCGGTATCGTTCAATCGAATCTCCCCCTCAACCACATCGCCGAACAGACACGCCTGGTTCTGGGTGCAAGCCGTCACAAAATATGCACCTTCCATTGTGTAATCAAACCCTTTCAGTCGAATCGAACGGCGATGGCGTTCATCTGGATCGTTACCGGCCTTCATGGTTTACTGCACCGCCCGATGATCTCGTCCAGCAGTCCTTCAGTTTCCTTCTCCAGCGCCAGGATGCCGGCGCGGATCGCCTCCAGGGTGTGCAGGCGGGTGCCCTTCTTGTGGATCGTCCTGATCACCGGCGGCGCGTCAAGGGCGGGTTTGAAACCCGCCCCTACGAGGGCCTTAATCTCCTTCGAGGAATAAGCACGGCCGGAGTCGATGCCCGTGAGGCGCAACGGACGTTCGACCGTTACCTTCCGGTAGCCAAAGGCGGCATTGGGAAAGATCTTAGACTGCTCGGTTTCCTCGAAGGCGAGGAGAGTGTCACAGATGCGCTGGATGTCCTCTTCCGACAACTCGCAGTTCTTCTTTCCAAGGTTTTTGCGCAACGGCTTGAACCACTGCGCGGCGTCGATGAGCTGCACCTTTCCATGGCGATGCACGGGCTTGCGGTTGCTGAGCACCCAGATGTAGGTGGCGATGCCGGTGTTGTAGAGCAAATTGAGCGGCAGGGCGACGATGGCCTCCAGCCAGTCGTTTTCAATGATCCAGCGGCGGATGTTGCTCTCGCCCTGGCCGGCGTCTCCGGTGAAGAGCGAGCTGCCGTTGTGCATTTCGGCGATACGGCTGCCGAGCTTGGCGCCCTGCTTCATCTTGCTTAGCATGTTGGCCAAAAAGAGCATCTGGCCTTCGCTTGATCGGGTGATCAGCGAGTACTCCGGGTCGCCGGCGTGCTAGATAATGAAGCGCGGGTCCTTGATTCCGCTCTTACCGCCCATGCGTGCCTGGTCGCTCTTCCAGCTCTTGCCGTAAGGCGGATTGTTGAGCATGAAGTCGAACTCGCGCGAAGGGAAGGAGTCATTGGCCAGGGTCGAGTGCTCCGGTCCGCCGATGATGTTGTCCGCAGCGTCGCCTTCGCCCTTCAGCAGCAGGTCCGCCTTGCAGATGGCGTAGGTCTCGGCGTTGATCTCCTGGCCGTAGAGATGAGTAGCGACCTGCTTGCCGTGTTCCTTGGCCAGTTGTTGGAAGGTCTCCTCGGCCACCGTCAGCATCCCACCGGTGCCGCAGGTACCGTCGTAGAGCAGGTAAGTGCCCGATTCGATCTCCTCGGCGATGGGGAGGAAGACCAACTGTGCCATCAGCTTGACGGCATCGCGAGGTGTCCAGTGTTCCCCCGCTTCCTCGTTGTTCTCCTCATTAAAGCGTCGGACCAGCTCCTCGAAGATAGTCCCCATGGCATGATTGTCCAGTCCGGGGTGCTTCACCGAGCCATCGCCGTTGAACACAGGATAGGGGCTCAAGTTGATGTCCGGCGCGAGGTACTTCTCGATCAGCGTTCCCAGTGCGTCGGCTTTGGAGAGGCGCGGGATCTGGTTGCGGAACTCAAAACTCTCCTGGATTTCCTGCACATTGGGCGAATAGCCATCGAGATAATCCTCGAAGTCGGCCCGGAGCTGCTGTTGGCTGGCGCGGTTCTTCAGGTCGCGCAGCGTGAACTTGGAGGTGTTGTAGAAGGCCTGGCTGGAAGCCAGTCGCAAGGCCTGATCCTGGTGAACGATTCCCTTCTTGTCAAGCGAAGCCTTCATGTCGAGGACGGCCTGCTTGGTCGGTTCCAACAGGATGTCCAGCCGTCGGAGGACGGTCATTGGGAGGATCACATCGCGGTACTTCCCACGCACATAAAGATCACGCAGCACATCGTCGGCGATACCCCAAATGAAGTTGGCGATCCATTTGGGTTGGTCGTGCTGCCGCAGGTTGGGTTGCTCCATGATCAATACCCTCCCTGTATGAAATTCACCTGCTGTCGACTCGGGCGTCACCTTATAGGCGAGGCTTCGTCATTCCCAATTGAATAGCAAGACCATTGTAAGGAGCAGCGGTCAAGTATTCAACTACAGCGTTTTATCGGCTGCTTTGTTGGTTATGAGGGTTCCGCTTTTTGATGGCGAAGATGGAAAAACCCAGGAGCAAAAGAGCGATGCAGGAAATGCCGAATATCGACAAGGTCGGCGCTGGAGTTGGGCTTTGCTTCAATACCAAATGCAAGGTGCTTTCTTTCTGGATATTGTAATCTCCCAGCGTTTTCCCGTCCTCCAACTCCTTGCCTGCGAAAATCAACCGCTGCTGATCTGGAGGAATTTTCTCCTTGTCCTGGATCTTCCCTTTCACCTGTAAAATCGAATCAGTGTCTTCAACTTCCAGCGTGATCGTTTTCCCGGTGAGTGTCTTCACGAAGATCTGCATACCAAAGACGGCTTGTATATTGAACCCGATCAACAGGATGAGCATGAAGGCTAGAATTTTGACAACTCTCAGCATCATTGCAGAGTCCTTTTGGCGATTTCGACACACTTAGGCGTCACGCCTTTTCATTTTGAAGATGGAAAAGCCCAGGAGAAGGAGAACGAGGCAAGATAGGCCAAATATCGACAGGGTGGGCACGGGAATTGGAGTTGGGCCTGGCTTTAACACCAAATGTAGCGTGCTCTCTTTCTGGATATTGTAGTCTGCCAGCGTTCTCCCGTCTTCCAACTGCTTGCCAGCGAAAAACAATCTCTGCTGATCCGGCGGAATCCCCTCCTTGTCCTCGATTTTCTGTTTCACATTCTCAATGAAATCAGAAGGTTCAACCTCCAGCGTGATCGTTTTACCAGTGAGTGTCTTCACGAAGATCTGCATGCCATAGACGGCTTGTATGTTGAACCCGATCAACAGGATGAGCATAAAGGCTAGGATTTTGACAACTCTCAGCATATTTCTTCCTCTTTCCTCAGGTTCTTTCCCAAGCCGATCATAGCGCAATCCAGCCTTCTGGCAACAGAGCAAAAAGCGGAAAAAACGCTGGAGAGAGTTGATCGTCCGCGTGAAGCGAGAGATGTCTGTTTTAGGGGATGAAGCGTGGGACAAAAACCCGTTATAATCCCTCTTATCCCAACACAAGGAGAAGCGGTGGCGAACGAAGGCAAGAACCTTACCCTGCTGGAGGCTTCCAGCATCATCGCCGGCAACGGCATTGGCGGCGGGATCATGGCCGTTCCCTTTCTGGTCTCCCTCAACGGCATCCCCTCCTCCCTGCTGGTTATCGGCCTGGCCTACCTGATCAGCGTCTTGTTGCACCTGATGATCGCGGAGGTTGCGACCGGCTCGGGCGACAACCCCCAGGTAGTGGAGATCTTCAGCCGGTATCTATTCCGGGGCCGCTGGAAGGCGCCCCTCACCTGGGCTTTTTTCGGGATTATCTGTCTGGTCTTCTTTGCCACTCTGGCAGGTTATATAGCCGGCGCCGGGGAGATCCTCTCCAGCTTGCTGGGGATCCCCAGCATAGTCAGTCAACTGGTCTTCTATGTACTCGGCGCAGGTGTCGCTTTCTTCGGCCTGAAGGCCATCGGGATCAGCGAGAAGCTGGCCATCCTAGGGATGGGCATCGTTTTTATTCTCTTCTTCATCGTCACCCTGAGCATTCCCCTCCAACCCCTTCCGATGGGCTTCTCCCTGGACGCGCGCACGCTGGCTCTCTTCGGGATGGTGATGTTTTCCTTTGCCGCGTTTTTTGCCGTGCCCCAGGCGGTCACCGGCCTGCGCACCCGCCCGCGCTTAATTCCCATGGCTATAGTGTTGGGAATCGGCATCAATCTCCTGGTGGTGCTGGCGGTAAGCTTCCTCTCCCTGCTAGCCTCCAAGCAGGTCACCGAGATCGCCATGATCGGGTGGTCCCAGGCCATCGGCCCCTGGGCTGCGGTGCTGGGCGCGATTTTCACCGTCCTGGCGATGATCACCAGCTACTGGTCCATTTCCTACGCCTTGATGACCATCCTGCAAGAGCGTTTTCCCCTGGCCAACCTGCCGGCGTGGCTGATCGCCACCCTCCCTACCCTTTTGGTGGCCCTCTTTGCCTTGACCGGCTTCCTCGGCTTCATGCGCTTGGCTGGGGGCGGGATCGCCGTTCTGATCGCTCTTCTCTTCGTTCCAACCTACTGGCAATACCGTAAAGCCAATGCCGGCGTCAAACCGTTGTTTCTAGCCGGAGTCTGGTCTCACGCCATTTTTCAATGGGTGGCAATGGCCGGTTATTTGGCGATGGCGGTGGGCTCTTTTATCTCCATTGAGTGACGACTTTCCCTTCGCTCCGCTCGAGGGCAGGGTTTTCATAGGGGCTCGTCAACGCGGGTAAAAGGATTGAAGGAAAAAGTCGACGCTGGCCTCCAAACAAGCGGCTAACCCATCCCCTCCGTAATGGTGGCTGAGGTTGGGCAAGGGAAGAAAATCGAAGGGCTTGTCAGCCGCCTCCAGGGCTTCCACGAAGTTCACGGAATTGGCCAGGTGGACGTTGGTATCGTTCAAGCCATGGATGATCAAAGGCCGGGCGCTGATCTGGGAAGCCTGTGCGACGAGATTGGTGGCGGCGTACCCCTCCGGGTTCTGTGCCGGGGTGCGCATGTAGCGCTCGGTATAAATGGTGTCGTAGTCGCTCCAGTCAGTCGGTCCCGAGCCGGCCACACCGCAACGGAAGACACCGGGGGCGTGGATCAGGGCATAGAGGGTGAGGAATCCACCGAAGGATTTGCCATCCGTCCCGATCCTTGTCGGCTCGACGTAGGGAAGCGTTCTTAGATAGGCCACTCCAGCCAGTTGATCCTCCAGGGCTACTTTGCCCAATTCCATCAGGATGGGTGTCTCGAAGGCGTGGCCGCGCCCGGCCGAGCCGCGGTTGTCCAGGCGCCAGACGAGGAAGCCAGCCTGGGTGTAGAGGGTGTCTCGCTCGATGGGGTTGAAGAGTGAGGTGCTGCCGTATTGGTTGGTGACCAACTGTAGCGAGGGTCCTCCATACCAATGCACCACTACCGGGTAGCGCAGGTTGGGATTGAAGTGCTCCGGTTTGATCAGTTGTGCATAGAGCAAGGTGCCGTCGTTGGCCTTGACAGTGAGGAATTCACGTTGGACTTTGGGTAAAGCCAGGGTGGGGCCGGCGTTTCGTCCGAGAATAGCCACGGGGGCGCCATCCGTCCTGCGGATGGTGATCACAGGGGGAGTATCCTGATTGGAGAATTGTTCAGCCAAATACTGGCCATCGCCGGATAGGGAGGCAAAGTGGAAGCCGGGCTCGCTGGTCAGATAATCCAGCTGGCCGGTGGCCAGGTTTAGGCGGGCCAATTGGCGCTCCAGCGGACTTTTCTCGGTGGTGGAGAAGTAGGCATAGCTGCCGGATGGATCAACCTGGACTGGTTGGCCCGGGGTGAGCAGGTTGCCGGCCAGGCTATCGATCAGCCAGGGGCCTTGAGTCAGTTGGCGAAGGGGCTCCCCCGCCTGGAAGCGGTAGAGGTGCATGAAGCCTTCCCGCTCGCTCAACCAGAGGATGCCTTTGCCGTCCGGAAGGGGGATGGGGGCAGCCAGGTAGCTCTCGTTAATCCAGGCCGGGTCGGATTCCTCCAGGATCACTCCCTCGGTGCGGTCAACTCTGGAAAGAGATAGCTGGAGAGGAGACCAGGAAACCATTTTCAAGACGGTGTGGTCCCGGTTCAAGGTAAGGAAGAGAGCGCGGGGTTCGTTGGTCCAACTAATGAAAGGCAGTATATATTCAGTATCAGCAGGGAGGGGAATAGCATAGGCGACCTCCCCGCCGGCGGGGCGAATGGCCCAGAGCGTCGCCTTGGGATTGGGTGTGCCCGCGGTGGGGTAGCGCGTCCAACTGACAGTGGGAGGGGTTGGGCGGTAGTTGGTGACCGGGTGTTCGCTGACGGCACTGTCATCCAGACGAAGGTAGACAATCCACTGCCCGTCGGGAGACCAGGCATAAGCCGGCTGCGCGTTCCGTGTCGCCAGCTCCTCGGTGTAGACCCAATCCAGGCAACCGTTGAAGATCGCGTCTCCCCCATCTTTGGTGAGGCGGCGAACCTGGCTGCTGGAAAGGTCCGCCAGGTAGAGGTCATGATCCTGCGTGAAGGTGACTTGCTTGCCGTCCGGCGACCACATCAGCTCTCCCCGGTCTTGATTCCCCGTCACCAGCATTTTCAGGGTTGCGGAAGCCACATCCAGCAACCAAAGCGCATTTTCTCCTTCCAGCAAGAGGGTGGAGCCGTCCGGCGACCATTGTGCCGAGGAAAAATCAATGGATTGGTCCAGCGTTTCCGAATCAAGCAGGAGGCGCTTGCTGTTGGTAGCGGCATCATACAGCCACAGCGCCGGGAGGCTTGACCCCTGCACATCGGTATAGCAAAGGGAAGAGCCCACCGGGCTCCAATTGAGGTCGCTGGGGCCTGTTTCACCAAGCGCTCCGGGTTGGATCAACTGCCGCGCGGAAATCAACGGCATGCTGGGAGAAAGGCCGACGCAACCGGCCAATATCGCCGTCACTAAAAAAACGGTTAAGATGAGACCAACACCGGACAACTTTCGCGTTTTCATCATGCACTCCTTCTTCCTGTAAATCTCAGCCTGCGGCAGCATATCTAGAAGTATAGCCATCTTCCAAGGCCAGTAGAAGAAAGAACCCGAGGCGCATGCGCCTCGGGTTCTGGAGAACAAGGGTGGAAATTGTATCTAGCGGCTGTTTCGATCTCCCCGCTTGCCACCTGCCCAAGCCATCAGCCTGGCGCCGGAGAGCCACCCGAGGCGGCTCTTGGAGTTTTCTTGGCGATCCGTAGCAGCAGGGTAAGCCTTCGTTTCCGGACGCACCGGCTGCTCTTGGCGGCGCTCCGAATTGGAAGAAACAGGCTGGCTGCCTCCCATTTGGCCGCGTAGTCTCGAGGAACGATAGGCGCCATCGCGGGAATAGGAGGAGCTGGAGGAAGAACGTGGCCGAGGAGAGCTTGATTCACTGGCGTTCCGGCCATTGCGGAATTCATTGGAAGAACTGTCACGTCGCGGCGCAGGGGTGGAAGTGTTGCGGCGAGCAGGCAGCGGGGGGCGGGCGAACTCCAGATTTCTGGAAGGGGCAGGCGCTTTGTAATCGAAACCGTCGATGCGGCGCCGCTCGATCTGTTCACCCAGCAAGCGCTCGATGGCATGCACCATCTCACGGTCTTCGCCAGTGATCAGGGTGTAGGCTTCCCCGTTCTTTTCAGCTCGTCCAGTTCGTCCGATGCGGTGGATATAGGTGTCCACAGTATCCGGGATGTCGTAGTTGATGACGTGAGAGATCAAGGAGACATCCAGGCCGCGGGCGGCGATGTCGGTAGCCACCAGCACCCGGTAGGATCCATCACGGAAGCCTTCCATGGCTTCTTGGCGGCGTGGCTGGCTGAGATTACCCTGCAAGGAAGCGGCCTGGAAACCTGCCCTCTGAAGTTGCTCTCCAACCCGTTTGGCCCGGTGTTTGGTGCGGGTAAAGACCAGCACTGAATCGGTATCGGTGCGTTGCAGCAATTCCATCAGGAGGGGAGTCTTCAGATGTGGCTCAATGGGATAGAGGGCGTGGGCGACGGTCTCAGCCGGGGCGACTTGACCGATCTGGACGGTGGCCGGCTGATTCATGATGTCACGGGCCAGGCGGCGGATGTCATCGGGCATGGTGGCGGCGAAGAGCAGCGTTTGCCGCTGGCTGGGGAGGTGGCCGATGATGCGCCGGATGTCCGGCAGAAAGCCCATGTCGAACATGCGATCGGCTTCGTCAAGGACCAGCACTTCAACCTTGGAGAGGTTGATGGTGCCCTGGCCGATGTGGTCCAGCAAACGTCCCGGGCAGGCCACGACGATGTCGGCGCCCGCAGCCAGCTTGGTCAGTTGGGGGCGCATGCTAACCCCGCCGTAGATGGTGACGGATACCAGGCCGGTCTTGCGGCCCAAGGCCACGATGAACTCGTGGGTCTGCTCGGCCAGCTCCCGGGTGGGGGCAACGATCAGCGCCCGCAGAGTGCGGCGGGGGCCAGACAACAATCGCTGCAAGATCGGTAGAACGAAAGCCGCTGTCTTGCCAGTTCCCGTCTGTGCCAAACCAAGCAGATCTCGACCTTCCATGACTGGCGGAATGGCCTGTTCCTGGATTGGCGTGGGACGGGCATAGCCCGCAGCAAGGACGCCCGCTTCAATGCGGGGATCCCAATGAATAGAGGTAAAGCTCAAACAAAGCTCCTTCGAAGCGAGAAAACGAACCGGAATGTACGCGCACGACCGTCCGCCCATTGCTCCATGGGTTTCACCGCCCGCTTTGCGGGTCAGCGTTTGGGCCGCTTGCGACAGTCGTCCCAGGGGAAGGATTCTCCCAGACGGGTGCGTAACGGTGCTGCCTTTCGGCCCTGGCTCTCCTGGCGAGGCTCGCTCAGGTGAGGCCAACGGGCATTATGGGCGTCTTCCTGCCGATTGTCAAAGGCCTAGCCCGGCGCAGCTCTTGGGGTCGGCAATGAAACAAAGATCTATCCACGATCATCTGCCGGAAGGAATTGTTACTAATTACAAGCGACACAAGCTCAAGTGATCTTGCGACTCTCTTGGGTGATACAATGATTGCTGCTGGAGATAGACCGGTGGGGATCCCAAGGGGGATGCCTTCGAAGAGTGTGGCGTTCGCTTGCGAATAGGGATTATGCGCTTTCTTCTGGTTCAAGAAGGGTCAGGAGCAGGAATGAAATGATCAGGATCTCTTGTCTCAAGTCGGAAAATTGCTGGGAGCATGGGGCCTTCATCTTTCTTAGGATTCTCCTTGTCTGTTTGACCACTGGACGATGGAGGGCTATCTTAGGAGCGATCTTGCTCATGATCATCCTCCCCGCATACCCTCTTCCAGTACATGCGACTGGAACCAGCACGACCACGGTGATTACGCAAGTCCTTGTACAACAAGGAAGTACCAGCGTGCAGACTGGGTTCATGCTGGAGAGATTGGAAGCGCCACCTTTCGAGGAAAATGGCCTCCTGTTCGTACCCATCTCTCTCTTTTCCAAGGCAATGAGTGCCGTCGTTGAATGGAATCTGTCTGGGGATGTCGCGACGATTACTCTCAACATCCATACAGCAACCGTGTGGCTTGGGCGCCTCGACCTCTTGGCCGATGGCCGTGCCCTCATCCTGGAGGCAGCCCCGCAAGAGCGACAGGGGGTCTTCTTCGTTCCCCTTCCCACGCTGGCTGCGGCCTTGGGATGCACGGTTCAATGGGATCTATCCCGCCAGGCGACTGTCCTCACCTACACCCGCGTTCTCGCTTATTCATACGTTCCAACGCTGATTTATCCGGAATATCCTGGCATGGATGTAGGGGTTGGGCAGTACAAAATCCCGTTGACACCGCTCCCCTCCGAAGAGGAGGCGGATCTGCTCCTGATCCCTGAAATGGCTTTGTGGGCAGCCTACGCGCTCGTTCTCATCCTTCTTGGCTGGCTCGCTTGGGCGATGCTGCGCAAAGCCGGGGTGAAGGCAGTTTCCAGTTGGGTTTTCGCCATCCTCTTTGTGACTGCCGTACTTGGGATGCTCGGCGTTTACGGAATCCAGATCGCTCTCGCTGATCCTCATGACTTGCTCTACCGTGGAGGGGGCAATGGGTTGAGTAGTGGTGTGTGGGATTCTCGATCCTGGCAGTTTCCCCTGGGTCCTCCTTCAAGTAGTTTCGGGCCGTGAGCGCCAGATTGCTGAAACCGCATGAGCTCTTTTAATGCGGAAGTCATTCAGGCGCGCTTGCTACGCTCAACGGTAGCTTGTGGCGGGCGGCAAGACCCTGAAACCCGGCCAAGCTCGAGGAAAATGAAGACAACCGAGGATTCTTGTGAAAAGAACGTAAGAAATAGTAAGGCGTGTAACTTGAGCGAGGACAATGGCTCTGCCTGAAGAGCTGGTGAGGGAATTCCAGGAACCGGAAGAAAAGGTGCGAGAGGCGATCTTCCTGGCTCTTTCCCTATTCCCCGGGTTACGAGTGCTCGGTTCCGGCTGGCCAATCCGAGTCGGGGCTCCAGGGTCCAGGGGAGTTACAATCTCCGCAATCGGGATGGATCCATTTCACACCAGGGTAGTCATCTCTAGCGGGTTGGAGTCTACATTGATGAAGGGGATCGAGGTGGCTCTTGACGCTTCCTCGTCAGACAGCCCGTTTCCGCGGCAGGCGCTGATCGAGGAGCTTAGGGAGAAGCTGCTCCCTTCCCGTAGGGAGGTCATCCGCGAACTCATCGCAACCATGGTTTTCCTGATTGTCGTGCTTCCAGGACTCTTCATCTTAATACAGCTGCGAGGACATCCTCTTTTTATTCTGACGATTCAACAGATGGCTCTCAGTTCGGCGGCTGGGATTCTATTCGGGTTTTTTCTGTCGTTTGTTATCGGCCACCATTGGAAAGGGCCGATTTCCCGGTTCTTCTTTAACGACTGGCTGCAGACAGTCTCCAACATACTGCTTCTACTGCTATTAATCGTTGGAGAATTGCTGAATGACACCCCAGTTGGTACACCCATCGGGATTTTTTTCTTTTTCCTCTCCTGCGCCTGGCTGATGTTTCTTCCGTTTCTGAAGCTGCAGTTGCTGAAACGGCGGCAGGGCCGCGCCGGGATACGGTCGGCAAGGTGAGGTATTTTGGAGGAAAGATCTTCACAACACTCCACTGGGTGAGAGAAAGAAGCACCTTGCGTCTAAAAGGTTGATTGGAGAAATCATCAGCAGGAGGAGAAAAAATATGGGGATTGGCAGGTTCCACCCGCAGACCAGGCTCAGGTTGCTTTTCGCGCTTGCAATTCTGATGACCGTCACGGCTTGTACTGGTTTCGAGACCTTTACCCCTCTCAGCCCCAAGCCAACAACTGAGCAGGTCATCGACCCCGCATGGATTGGGCTGCTCACATCAGCGCCTACACCCCCCGTTCAGGAGATTGTGGCCTACACGGATGCCTACTTCGATATCTTGAGTTATCAGATTTCCCAGGACGGCCGGTACCTTTCCTACTATCTTTTGGATCGGTTCCCAGGGAAGGAGAAGGGCCAGGTCATAAGGCTCGACCGCACATCGAACCAGCAACAGACGATCTGGGTAGATCCAAACCCAACCCGCCTTCTTCGGGGGCCCGTCATCACCTGGTCTCCAGATGGAAGAACGCTCAGTCTGGAGAGTTATGAGCAATTCGGTGTCACGGACCTGCGCCTGGTGGATTTGAAATCCGGTTCCCAGACCCAGTGCCCCACCAAAGCGATGTTCCTCGGCTGGAGCCCTTTCACCGGGTTGCCCCTCTTCTGGAACCAGTCGGGGAAGGAGGCCCGCATCGTTTCTACACCGATTGACCGCTGGGCTCCCTCGTCCCTATCGCCGCTCTTCCCCTGGGAATTGTCCTGGAGAATGAATTCCTTGGCGATCTGGGCTGGGCAGGAATGTTTTTTCCAACGGTATGCTTCCTATGATGAAGTCGACGAGTATTGGTTCTATGACCTCCTGGCGCAGACTTTCTCCAGGATTGAAGGGGTTGCGCTTTCCGGCCATGAGGATCGGCTCTTGCTCGGCATCATGGAGGGGAAGCGAGTGAAATGGTCTACATTCGATGTTGACCAAATCTGGCTGAAGGAAGGCGCTGACAACCGGCTCCTCTTCACGCGTCCGCCTGGTTCGAGCTTCGAAGATGTGATCGGGTGGTTGAATGCGGATGAGTTTCTCTTCCGGATCTCCTTCATCAGAGACGAGACAGCGCTCTGCGTTTGCCGCATCCTGCCTCGGGGAGTCGAGGTGTGGAAGCTCTACGCCTGGGAGCCATCTGAACCGGTGGAGCCGTACTATTCCTTCCAACTGGGGCCGGATCAGGCGCTCTGGGGATTGGCGACCCCCAGTTTTTCCAGTCCAGCCCGGGAATCGATCATCCGCATTCCCCTTCCCTAGGGATAGATCATCAGGTCCCCATTGTTGCCAGGGCGGCGGGCAGGTCACGCAAGGAGTGGATGGTTTGATCGGGCTGTTCGAGGCTGGATCGCGGCGGGATCAGGGAGAGGCTGGCTCGCTGGAGGCTTTCCAGGTAGAGGCGTGCGTGCTCATCCTCCGTCTGGTAGCCCTTGTTGGCGGGGTCGAGCCGCAGCCAGATGGTGCGCAAACCCATTTTCCTGGCCGGGATGATGTCGTTGTCGATGCGGTCGCCGACCATGACCACCTTCTCCGGCGTGCAGGCGGCGACCCGCAAAAGGCGCTTGAAGAATCGCGGGTCCGGCTTGGCCAGGCCGATCTCCTCGCTGAGGAGGAGCGCCTTGAAGTGCGGGAGAAAGCCGCGCTTCACCAGCAGAGGGCGGCAAGCGGCCATTTGATTGGCGGCGATTCCCAGCCTGTATTGACGGCTGAGTGTCCGCACAACCTCCAACGAATCGGGCAGGAGCGGGTTCAGCTCATTGAAACGACGCCTTGTCTCTTCACGGATCTGCAGATGAAGAGGCGCCCACTCCTCCTCGTTCAGGTAGCGGCGAGCCAGGATGCCGTAGTGCTGATACTCCCAGCTTTCGATCAGGCGCTCCCGCTCCAGCATCAGGGAGGAGAAGGCAAACTGCGGCCTCTTCCGGCGGATAGCTTCCCACATGCGGCTATAGATGACGGCCATGAGGGGGTCGTCATTGAAGAGGACATTCCCCACATCGAGGAAGACCCATTCGATCCTGCTGCCGCGTGCTGACTTATCCAAAGGTGGAATGAACCAGCCTAGACCAGCCCGGTTTTCTCACGCTGGAGGAAGAGAGGGAGGCTTGGGTGTCAGCTTTCCATGGCGGTGGGCAATCAACTCAGCCAGGATGGAGATGGCGATCTCGGAGGGCCGTTCCCCCCCGATGGACAGGCCGATCGGCGAATGCACCCGGTCCAGGCGATCCTGGGGGATGCCGGAGTCTCGCAAATGCTGCAAAACTATCGCCACTTTGGAGCGGCTGCCAATCATTCCCACATAGCCGGGCTGCGGATCGCGTTTGAGGACTTCGGCAAGGACTACCTCGTCGGCGAGATGGCCACGAGTCACGATGACTACCGAGTCGGAGGATTGGAATTGGATCCCAGGCGCCGCCACCGATCCCAGGAGCTGACCATAAGGCCCGGCCAGGACTTGGTCTGCCTCGGGGAAGCGCTGCCGATTGGCGAATTCCTCCCGGTCATCCAACACCACCAGGCGAAAATCCAGATCGGTCACTTTGGCGGCAATGGCCAGACCGATGTGCCCGCCTCCGAAAAGGTAGAGGAAAGGAGGCGCACCTACCGGTTCCAGGTAAACCTCCGCCTCACCGCCACAGAGAACGCCGATTCCGTCGGCATTGGTCTCGGTCAGTTTGAGGTGAAGCAGGCGCGGGCGGCGATCCACCAAGGCATGCTTGGCTTCCACGATCACGTTCGCTTCAAGGAGACCTCCCCCTACTGTTCCCAGGATGTGCCCATCCGGGTAGACGAGCATCTTGAAACTGACCCGTCCCGGGCTGGAAGCGTCGGTATTTACCACAGTGGCCAAAACCGCATCCTCCCCGGCTTGGCGGAGGCGGACAATCTCCTCGAAGATGTCCTGGCTCTCTATCATCGCGTACTCCTTCTACTGGATTGGCTGTACTTTACCCCATGGAATAGCGGGCAGTCGAACAAATCAAGGGGAAGGGAACAGCAACTGAAGCGGCTGCAGAGCTCGCCACCAGTAACCTTTTCCCGCTTCCATGAGCGGCTCGCAGGGCTGATAAACGGTTCCATCGAACCAAAGGGGAGGAGAGGCGATCAGGCCAAGGGAGACAGCATCTCCCCAGGCCAAGAGGGAACCGTTGGCTCGCACCTGAAGGGAAGAAAGTGGGAGATCAAACGGGATGGGAAGCCCGGCCATATTCCAGCCAACCGGAAAGTCCAGGCTCCACTCCTCCACCTCGCTCGAGTAGCCGGTGAGAGTGGTGGTGATGGGAGCAACCAGGCCCGCTTTCAACCAGTACCCGACCCCCGGTTTCAGAGCCACCTGATCGAGGCCAAGGTACACCCGATTGAGCGGGTCATACTGGAAAAGAAGAAGAGGCACCGGCAGCCTGCCAAAGACGACCATTGGGCTGGGGTTGGTGACAAGCGGGAGCGAGATCTGATTCCACCCCGGTTTCAAGGAGAGGTCGAAAGACTGGAGGGGAGGAGCGGAGAGCTCCAGGCGCACAGGTATTTCTTTTGGGGAATCCGTTGCCCCAGGGGAACTCACAAAAATCTTCCCTTGGTAGGCGCCGGGTGCCAGGCCTTTCAGGTTTGGGGTGACCTGAAGGGCGGTGCTTGTTCCTTCCATTCGCCCCGCTGAGGGGGATAGCGTCAACCAACCCTCCCCGGCGCCGGCAGTCCACTCCGCGCCTATTTCCCCGATCATTTCAAGGGTCAGCGTCTGTGGTTCCGGCGCCTCTCCCCAGGTTGCGGTGAAGGTCATCGCCTGGGGGGTGACGACCAAGGCCGGCGGTTCCACTGCTTCCAACCAAATGGGGGAGGAATAGGCCAGGTCTCCATCCGCCTGACGAACCCTGGCGAATACCCAGAAGTTCCCGCCGGGATTACTCGTCTGGGGGTTCCAGACCAGGTTTCCGGAAGAACCGGTGGTGGTGCCCAACACAGAACCTCCCAAAGAGAGCAGGTCTGCCTGCACTATCGTCTCGCCGGGGTCGGGATCCGTCGCCTCTACCTGCCAATGCAGAGGTTGGCCGGGCCAACTGCGCAGCACGCTGCCCATCCACGCTCCGTTCAATTTCAAAGAGAGGACCAGGTTGCGATCATCGGAGGCGAAGGTGCGACGGGCGCGAATCGCTTCCAGCAAGGTGCTGGGGGTGAGGGATGGCGCCCAGATGCCGGCAACCTGCCCGGAGGCATTTCCCCAGTCAGGGTGATGGTTGTCCTGGGCCGCCACCGCGCCGACCCTCCACCCCTTGGAGAGGGCCGCCAGGAAGCCGGGCTCGAAGTTCTTCTCCGCGTTGGCGACTTCCAAGAGAGCCATCTGAGCAGATGCGCCGGCGCGAAAGGCGAAATCATTGAAATCGGTTGGGTAGGGATGGGCAAAGCTGCCCAGCGCCTGCGGCCGTTGCTCCAACCAGGCGAGGAATTTACCGATGGTGTTGGTCTGCCAATTCAGGTAACTGGCGATGTCCTGACTTCCCAAAACGCAGATGTGTCCCTTCAGGTAGTCGGTCCACTCGAAGCCGGCCAAGGCAGCGAAGGAGCCCGTCGAAGTGAAGGCCTCTGCTTGGGAGCGGGTGTTCGCCCATTCCGCATCGCTCAACAGCTCACCGTGGTCGGTCAAGGCGAGGAAATCCAGCCCAGCTGAGTCCCGCGCGTAGGTGAAAGCCTGACTCGGCGTGCCTTCCCCGTCGGAGTAGGAGGTATGCGCATGCAAAAGGCCGAAGTAGGGGTGGAGGATGGGAGGGTCGTTTTGCCCAGAGACCGAGCCATCGGCGATGGGTAAGGCCATCGATAACAAGGCCTTGTTTCCCAACGGCGGATTCGGCGTTGCCGCCACCCCTCCCGCAGCCAGAAGGACAGCACAGAGCAGCAGCACGAGAAGAGCAGGGGAATGTTTCATCCACTTGTTCCCTCGAATAACGAACCTCGTTTTACAGCTGGATCAACCATGGCGCCAGTGTACCGCAAGCTGGAACTGCACGCTCAGGGAGAATCGCATCATCAGCACATCTTGTGATTATTCAGGCGTATGCAAGGGCAATCGCACCCGCACGGTGGTGCCCTGGCCAATTTGGCTGTGCAGTTCCACCGACCCTCCATGAGCCTCAGCGATCATCTTGGAAACATAGAGTCCCAGGCCGGTTCCTTGTACCCCGGACCTGACCGCCTCGGGAGAGCGTTGGAAGGGTTGGAAGAGGGAGGTGATTTCTTCGGTTGCGATCCCAGGTCCCTGGTCGGAGATGGTCAGGCAAGCGCGATCACCTTCCAGCTTGGTGCTCAGTGTAATCAACCCCCCGCGGGGGGAGAATTTAATGGCGTTGATGACCAGATTCTCCACCAGGCGGCTGATCGTTTCCCGATCCAGGAAAATGGGGGGGAGTTCTGTCAGGGGAAACTCAAAGCGCAATTCTTGACGGGCGGAGAGGCTGGTTGTTTCCGCCAATACCCCGCGCACCAGGTCATTCAAGTCGGATGGCTGGCATTTCAACTGCATCCCTACTGTTTGTGTCCGCTGGCTATCCACCAGGTTGTCGATAAGGCGGCGCAGGCGGGCCAGGTTTTGCGTCCACATCGCTTCATACTCAGGCGTTTTACGCTCTCTCTCAGTTGAGGTCATTGTCTCCAGGATCTCCCGGGAGGCAGCCAGGCTCATCAACGGCGTCTTCATTTCGTGAGAGACGGCGAAGAGCAGGTCGGTGCGGGCTTTCTGGATGGCTTCCTCTACCTGGCGCTGTTCGGTGATGTCCAGGAAGATGGAGAGGGTCCCGTTAACCAGACCCTGGTCATCGTACTGTGGCACGGAGGAGACCAGCAGACGACGGCGTGACCCATCCGGCCGGATAATCGTATTCTCGTATTGGCTCTTCTCTTTGTTCCGGCGTTGGGCAGCCTGGAGGTCGACTGCCTCGTGCTCCGTAGGATCAATGAACTCTCTCACATTGTACCCGAGGAGGTCGGCTGCAGGGAGGCCGAAGATGCGTTCACCGGCGGGGTTGAGATACAGGAAGACATCTGCCAAGTCCGTGACAGCTACGCCTTCGGCCAGGTTCTCCACCACTTCACGGTAGCGGCGCTCACTTTCCTGGAGGGCTTCTTGAACCTGCTTGGTTACGGTGATGTCCAGCAGGGAAACAACGATGCGTTCAGTCCCGGGCACCTGGGAGATGACCATGTGGAGCTCTCTTGGGGAACCTTGGCGATCATGCAGCCGTACCTCGTATTGGACTGGTGTCATTTGCGGATCTTGGCTGTAGCGGTGATAGCTCTCTTCCAATGGAATCTGATCTTCGGGTTGAATGAGATCTGTCCAGGGTTTACCCTGGACTTCCTCTCGCGAGTAACTGAAGAACCGCTCGAACTGTTCGTTGACCTGAGAGATGGTTGATTCTCTCTCGATGATCAGAGTGGCCGCCCCCGTTGTCTCGAAGATGGTCCGGTATTCCTCGCGGTTCCGCTCCAGATCGGTCAGGGTCTCGCGCACCGTCCGCGCCAAGAAGGTGATCTCATCATTGCCGCCGACCATAAGCGCGTCGGCGTCTCCCTCCCCCTTGCCGATCCGTTTCACCTCGACACTCAGGCGATCCAGCCTGCGCAGGAAAAGCTGGTCGACAATCCAGGAGGTGAACAAACAAAAGAACAACCCCAAGGCCAATAGCGACAGGAGCAGTGAAAGGAAAGCAGAGCGCGCCTCTTGCTGGATTGGACGGGGCATTATGATGCGCATTCGCAGGGCTGGTTGGCTGGAAAGATCCAGTAAAGTGGTATCACTGGCCAAACGTTCATCATCAAGAGCAGTCAGGAGTGGAGCCTCATAAGCAAATCCAAGACCTTCGGAAGCCGGCACATTGGCTGAGGTTTGAAGCATGTCGAAGGGAAGAAGGGAAATGGGGTAGAGCGTGAGGTGCGAGAGGCGCCCCAGGAAAGCTTGATCTGCGGCTCTCCCGAAGACCAAAGTCCCACGGGAAGGGCCTTCCTGTTCACTGCTCAAGATCGGACGAATGGCGACCAGGAACGGTCCTTCAGCTCCCGCCAACAATCCGGCTTCTCCTTGGGACGGAAGGGGCCACAGGCCAAAGCTGCGCAAACGATCGTTGTCGATGGGGCTGAGGGCACCCGTGCCGGAATCGTATTGGGCTCCAAAGACCAATTTCCCCTCTGTGTCCAGCAAGGCCAGCCAATTTAGACCAAGGATGGAGAAGGTTGAGGCAGTGAGGTTGCTGGCCCGGTAGGTCTCGTTCCTATCCTCCATAAAGGCATAGGTGTCATCCCACCAAGCCCAATCCTTGGCGAAGGTGTCCAAGCTGACCACCTCCTGCGTCAAGGCTTCCAGCACGCGCTGGGTGTTCTCTTCTCCCTCTGCCCGTTCCATGGCGCCAAAGCGGTTTTCCATGAGGATCGAAGCAACACCAAAGAGCAGCACTATAAATATGAAAGTAGCCACAGCGATCAGGAGCAAGGTTTTGACCCGCAAGCTCATCCGTCGCTTGTTTGGTTGGACAGGTAGAGAGACAGTCCCCTGGTTTGTCTTCCCTGCTGGTTCCCCTGCCGAGATCCTGTCTTTCATATTCAAGCTCCGCTCCGATCGAGTTCTCTCATTTTCCCTATTCTGGTCCGCTTTGCATGCACCCATTGATGATACCACTCTTGTACAGTCACCCCGCTCCTTCGTCTCCATCTTTTTTGCTGGGAAGTCGCATCTCTTCCTCGTATAATGAGCCGCAAGGGAGCGGCGGGCTTAGATGAACCGGGAAGGAGAAACGATGCTGGAGGAAACGAACGGTCCAGTTCTGGAGGTGAATGGGCTGGTCAAGCATTATGACCCGCCCAAAGGCGTGTTGGCAGTGGACGGGGTCAGCTTCTCCATCGCTCCCGGGGAAGTCTTCAGTCTGTTGGGTCCCAACGGAGCCGGGAAAACCACCACCATCTCCATGATCTGCGGTTTGCTGTCGCCTACCTCCGGGGATGCCAGCATCAGTCAGCACTCCATTCGCCGCCAACCCGCCCTGGCCAAGGCGCTGATGGGTGTGGCGCCTCAGGAAGTGGCCGTATACAGCGACCTTAGTGCGCAGGAGAACTTATCTTTCTTTGGCCGCATGTATGGTTTGCGAGGCGAAAAGCTGGCCGAGCGAGTGCGCGAGGTGCTCCAAACGATCGGGCTGGCTGACCGCTCACGGGAGCGAGTCGCCAAATTCTCCAGCGGAATGAAGCGGCGTCTGAACATCGGGCTGGCTCTTTTGCACAAACCACGCCTGCTGATCCTGGACGAACCGACAGTGGGAATTGACCCGCAGAGCCGCCGCCACATTCTCGACGAGGTGATCGCTCTCAATCGAGCGGGAATCTCCGTTCTTTATACGACGCACTACATGGAGGAAGCCCAGGAGCTTTCCCATACCATCGCTATCATGGACCATGGCCGGATTATTGCTTGCGGGAGCCATGCCGAGCTGGTCCAGCAAGTGGGTGAGGTGGATCACTTGGAGTTGGTCACCTCTCAAGCGCCCGAGCAGGCCCTGGAAGTCTGGAAGGATATGGAAGGAGTCACTAAATCTTTCGTTCAGGAGGGGAAGGTGGTGCTGTGGGCAAGAGCCGGCGATGCCTTGTTGCCGCGCCTCTTCGAGCGGGCTGCGTCAGCCGGCTTGCGGGTGCTTTCCGTCCAAGTGCAGGAGCCCAACCTGGAATCCGTTTTCCTTCACCTTACCGGGCGCGCTTTGCGCGACACCTAAGGATCCATCGTGCTGTTGTGGGAGTTGGTTTGGAAAGACCTGCGGCGCATGTTCCGCAGCCCTTTCGCCGTGGGTATGGCCTTCATCGCCCCTCTCCTCATCACCGGGCTCTTGGTTCTCGCCTTTGGCGGCCTTGGTTCCGGGTCGAGCGGAATCAGCCTCACTCGCTTGGCGGTGGTTGACCTCGATCAAGCGGTCCCCGGCATCGAGGTCAAAGCAGGCGCCCTTGTCACTCAAGTCCTCTCTGCCCCGGCCCTGTCTTCGTTGTTTCGCGTCTCCTCCGTTTCCGATGAGGAGACAGCCCGGCGCCAGCTGGCGGGGCGGGAGGCAGACCTGGCTTTGATTCTGCCGGCCGATTTCTCCCAAGCCGCCTTTACCGGAGCAGCTCAAGCTCGCCTGACCATTCTGCACGACGCTACTTTGCAAATAGCGCCTCAGATCTTGCGCTCCATCGTCCATGACATCCTGGACAACTTCCTTGGCTCCCGCACAGCAGTGAGCAGCGTCTTGGACGGCTTGCAAACGAAGGGATTCTCTATTGACCCAGCCCTGGCGGATCAGGTCGTACAACGATACCTTGCTTGGGCGCAATCTTTGACTCCTTCCGCAGGAGGATCAGGGATGGTGCTTGAAACGCATTCCCCTGCCCAGCCGGCCGCCTCGCAAAGCACTTCCCTCATCGCCCTGGCCATGGCCGGAATGATGATATACTTCGTCTTCTACAGCGGAGGAGCGGCTTCTCTGTCGATTCTCCAGGAGGAAGAAGAAGGCACATTGGCCCGTCTCTTCGTCACACCAATCCCTAAAGCAGCCATTCTGGGCGGGAAGGTTCTCTCCGCGCTCCTCTTGTTGATGATTCAAGTGGTCGTGCTGTTGGTCTCTTCTTCCTTGCTTTTCGGCATTTCCTGGGGATCTCCACTCTCCGTCGTGCTGGCATCGGTCGGCTTGGTGGCCTGCGCGGCAGGTTTCGGACTTTTCCTGATGTCTTGGGTCAGTTCCAGCCGCCAGGTCGGACTGGTATTGGGCGGCGTCCTGGTCATCACGGCGATGGTGGGGGGCCTTTTTACGGTCTCCATCCCCAATTTGCCCGCTGCTTTCCAAACTGTCACTCTCAGCATGCCCCAGGGTTGGGCTTTGCAGGCTTTCCGGTTGTCCCTAAAGGGCGAGGGGGTTGTTTCTCTGCTCCTTCCACTGGCTGTATTGCTGATTCTGGGGATTCTATTCTTCGCCTGGGGACTGGCCCGCTTCCGGCGGCGCTTGTCTTAGGACATTCCGATGCGCATTCTTTCGATTATTGCTAAAAACCTGCTGCAGATCGTCCGCGATTGGAAGTCATCTCTCTTCCTGGTGGCGATGCCTATCCTTTTTACTGTTTTCTTTGGCGTGGTGACCGCTCAACCTGCTGAAAGCCGTCCTTTCCTGGCTATCCTCAACATGGATGGAGGAGGATCTCCGGCAGCGGAGCTGGTGAAAGTCCTGGGCGACTCGCCAGCCCTGCGTTTGATCCCCCTGGTGGAAGATGAAGAAGCTGGATTAGAGGAGCGCGTCCGGAAAGGCGAGTGGAACGCTGCCTTGATCGTTGTCCCCGGGTGGAGCGAGGCGGCCTGGGCTGGGCAGCCAATCCCCTTGCAACTGGTGGCCGAGAGCGCCAATCTGCAGGGACAGGCCGCTGCCACTGCCGTTCAAAGCGCAGCCAAACGGATTCTCGGGGCAGTGGAAGCAGCTCGCTTGACAGCGGAATTTTTGGAAGCGCGCAAGTCTTTCCCCGATGCAGCAGCTCGCGCTGCTTTTCTCCAGGAGGTGATGGACCAATCGTTGGCTCAATTCACCGCCTCCCCTCTTTCAGTAGAGACCGTTCCAATGACCCTTTTCGCCCAGCCGCCCAGCGGCTATGCCCAGGCGTCTCCAGGGGTGATGGTTCAGTTCGCCATCTTCGGCCTGCTCACTTCCGCCACACTCCTGGTGATGGAACGGAAGTCGCGAACCATGGCCCGCCTTCTGACTACCCCGGCAACCCGGGGAGAAGTGTTGCTTGGACATGGTTTGACCATCTTCCTGGTCACCTTCCTGCAAGAGCTGTTGCTGGTTCTGTTGGGGCAGTTGGTTTTCGGGCTCTCCTACTTCTCCGCCCCGGGAGGGACGCTCTTGTTGATGGTGTCCCTGGCGCTGTGGACCACCAGCCTGGGGCTGCTGATCGGTGCTTTGGTGCGCGCCGAGGAACAAGTCATTCTCTGGGGATTGGCGGCCATGTTCTTCTTCAGCGCCTTGGGCGGAGCGTGGTTCCCTTTGGAGATCGCCGGACCCGGTTTCGCCGCGATAGGAAGGTGGATCCCCACTTCCTGGGCCGTCGAGGGCTTTCAGAACATTATCGTGCGTGGTTTGGGAGATGCTTCAGTCCTGCTCCCCTCAGCCATCCTGTTGGGGGTAGCCGCCCTCTTTTTTGCCATTGCCGTTTGGCGCTTTCGCTACGACTGAGGCGAGGCAGAGCTTGGATATCCGCCAGCGGAAGTGGGGCGTCTCTTTTTGCGGCTTGTTGATAGGGTTGACCTTGCTGGTGAGTGGTTGCGTTTCCTCACTTTCTTTTCCCAACACGGCCTCACCGTCGCTTTCTTCCCCTGATAACCCCGCCGATGCGCTTTTGCCGGTGTATCAACGCTACAACTTGCGCGCTCCCATGCGCGACGGGGCCGAGCTGTCGACCGACGCCTGGGCGCCGATCCCCATCGGCAAATACCCGGCTATTTTGATCCGGACCTGCTACGGCAAGCGTCAGGAGGAGATGAAATACGACCAGTTGGGGACTTATTTCGCCGCCCGCGGCTATGTCTTCCTGGTGCAAGATGTGCGGGGGTGCGGTGACTCGGACGGGATCTTCAACTTCCTTTTCCAAGAGGAGGCGGATGGGTACGACACCGTGGAATGGGTCGCCCAGCAGAGTTGGTCGAATGGCCGGGTGGGGATGATGGGAGCCTCCTATTTGGGCTCCGCCCAATGGTTGGCGGCTCGCGGGCGACCGCCTCATCTGGTCTGCATCGCCCCGACAGCAGCTTGCGGACGTTACCTGGAAGAACTGCCGGCCGTGGGCGGGGTTTTCTACCAGGGTTGGGCGCTTCCCTGGCTGCTGGATGTCTTGAACTTGAAAAAGGCGAGTGGAGTCGCCGCGCAGGACTGGGAAGAGATCTTCCGCTATCGCCCCCTGCTGGAGGCCGACGAGATGGCGGTAGGAGAGCAAGTGCCCCTCTACCGCGAGTTTCTCCGGCACCCGACCCTGGATGACTATTGGAAGCGAATCCAATTCAACGCTGAGGATTTCCGAAAGATCGAGATCCCGGTGCTGAACACCACTGGCTGGTTCGATGTTGATCAGCCGGGAGCGCTCTTTTACTGGCGAGGGATGGAAGCCGCCTACCCGGGAGGTAACGACCAATTCCTGACCATCGGTCCCTGGACTCATGAGCAGACTTTCGGCGCGCGCTCCGGCCAGGTAAATCTGCTGCAGTTCACTTCGGACACCGCCGAGGAGGCCAAGGAAGCACGCCTGGCTTTCTTTGAATGCTATCTGAAGGGAAGTGGAGGGGATTACTCCCTGCCGCGCGCCCGGGTTTACCTAACCGGACTCAACCAGTGGCGCGAGCTGGCCCAATACCCGCCAACCGATGCCCAGACCGTCTCTTTCTTCCTCCATTCCGGAGGGGCGGCCAACAGCCTGCAAGGGGATGGCACGCTCTCCTTGGAGCAGCCGGGCGCCGAGCCTCCTGACCACTTCACTTTCAGTCCCACCATGCCTGTCCCCATCGACGTGTCCGGCTGGGCAGGGAATTGCCGTTTGGTGGAGAGCCGTCAAGACGTGCTGGTCTACACCTCGTCCCCCCTGGAGCGGTCTTTGACTGTTCTTGGACCGGTGCAGGTGGAGCTGTGGGCTGCCTCCGACAGCCGGGACACCGACTTCGTCGTCCGCCTGGTCGATGTCGATCCCCAGGGGATCGCTGTCAATTTGGGCTGCGAGCAGTTCGGCGGGGCCATTCGGGCTCGTTTTCGCCACGGGTTGGACCAAGAGGCGCTGCTGGAGCCGGGCGCCTTGGAGAAATACACCATCGACCTTTTCGACATCGGCCATGTCTTCTTGCCCGGCCATCGTCTGCGTCTGGAGGTCACCTCCAGCGCTTTTCCCCTCCTTCAACCCAATTCCAACACGGGCAACCCGATCGCCACGGACACCGAGCAAAGGAACGCCAACCAAACGATCGTCCATGAGGGCAGCTTCCCTTCCGCCTTGCGTTTGACGGTCCTCCCTTGACCACTTTGCCAGCCTGCTCTTTTCCAGCTAGGAGCGTCTGGCTTTATTCTTTAGGCGCGGACCCATTTTTCTTCACTCCGGGAAATTGCTCGTAGGGTAGAATGTCATTTGTAAAAGAGAAGGAGGAAACGATGGACGAGGTGATGCGGTGGTTACTGGAGGGGCCACCCTGGGTGCAATACCGAACCCGCCGCGACTTGCTCGGTGAGAACGAGGAGGATCTCACGGTTGCTCAATCTCGCCAGGCGATGATCAGCGACCCTGCTCTTCTTTGTTTGATCCGCGGACTGAGTGATTGGCCGGGAATGGTCTTGAACAGCCACAAAAGCGCCGGGCACCCGATTCACAAGTTAGTCTTCCTGGCCGACCTGGGCTTTCGGGCAGACGATCCGGGGATGGCTGCCGTGACCGACCGGGTGCTGGCTCATCGCTCTGGAGTAGGACCTTTTCAAGTGTTGATGAACATATCACGCGCTTACGGGGGAAGTGGGGAGGACCAGTGGGCCTGGGCTCTCTGCGATGCGCCTTTGTTGCTCTACGCTCTGTCGCTCTTTGGTTTTGGCGAAGACCCAAGGGTGAAGGAGGCTTTGGAATATCTCACCGGCTTGGTTCGTGAGAACGGCTGGCCTTGTGCCGTCTCCCCCCAGTTGGGGTCTTTCCGAGGGCCCGGGCGTCGCGAGGATCCCTGCCCCTATGCCACATTAGCTATGCTGAAAGCTCTCTCCCTGAACTTGCAGGGGCAACAATCACCCGCTGCCCGCAGCGGCGCGGAGAGCTTGCTCAAACTTTGGGCAGAGCGCCAGACTCGTCACCCCTACATGTTCTTTATGGGAACGGATTTTTGCAAGTTGAAAGTTCCTTTGGTTTGGTACGATCTGTTGCACATTGTGGAGGTGCTTTCACGCTTCCCCTTCCTTGCCCAGGATTCTCGCTTGACCGAGATGTCTGGAATGCTGCGGGGAAAGGCCGACAACCAGGGCCGATTCACCGGCGAGTCGGTATGGTTAGCCTGGAAGGGGTGGGAGTTTGGCCAAAAGAAAAGCCCCTCCCGCTGGTTGACCTTGTTGGCTCGCCGCGCCTTGCAACGGTTGTGCAATAGCGCCGCCGCTCCAGAAAATATATAGCGTCATTCTGTCCATCTTCACAAAGAAGAACAGTCACGGGAATCTTGATTCCTTGGGAGAATGGGTAAATTGTGATTAATTGTTCCGAATCTCCTACGCGTGATGTGGGATAGAATCGGTAGTGTAGACAAGGCTGGAGGAGGACGATGCAACTGGAGGAGTTCCAAAAATACCTACGAGCAAAAGGAAAGCAAGCCCAATTGGCAGATGAGCTGGTTAAGATGGTGGCAAGTGTGGAGGCGAGAAGCGGAAAGAACCTAAATGAGATCAAAACCGGAGAATTGGTTTGCCTGCTTACTGAATTGGAACACCAAAAGGAGGGGTCGGGGAAGAAGGCGGCCAGAGCAGTGGGACTGTATTTGAAGATGACCGGTCAATCGGACGCTGCTGCAGCAGCGCAAGCTTTCCGCGAGGAAGTGATCGCCGGGCAACGTTCACCCCTACTGTTGAAAAAAATCCTGAACATTGCGCCCGAGGCGTTGGAACGGTTGCGTAGGATGGGTATCGTCAACGCGCAGCAGATACTTGCACATGGTAGGACGAAAACCCAGCGGGAGACATTATCCCATCAAAGTGGACTCCCCTACACTGCTGTCCTAGAGCTTGTCAAGCTGTCCGACCTCAGCCGGATCTTCGGCGTAAAGGGTTTTCGTGCCCGCCTATATTACGCTGCCGGCGTGGACTATCCTGCTAAACTATCCCGGTGGGATCCACAAGAACTGTGCACCATGCTGGTGAAGTTCATCACCCGGACAGAATTTCCTGGCATCGCACCACTACTCAAAGAAGCACGCTTCACTGTGGAGGAAGCGAAGACCTTACCGGAGGTGATCGAATACGAAGACTAGAACGAAATGAGCAACATGACCTCAGCAGATTTGGGCAGTAAGGTAAGAGTGATGACACCAGCTTGGTCACTGTTGTCATTCTTGCAGCTAGCTTGGCCTATGATCATGGCCGGTTCAGGGACGTTGTTCAATTGTCGACTAACTTCTGCCTTTGCGCTGAGACTGATCCCATGCCAAGACAAGCAAAGCTTGATCTCCCCGAACTTCTCCAGCATATAATGGTCCGCGGCATCGAGAAGCAAGATATCTTTCTCGACGATGCTGACCTAAAAGAGTCTTCTCGGCCCTGGGACCGCCGCACCCCAGTGCGGCTCCTGTTCTCATGTATCCCCCGCGCTGCATCGTTCTTCCATGACAATTCGATCTTCACCAAGGAACGGACACTGCTGGACATGTTTGCTTCCCCTCATGTTTTCGGGGGGATCGGGGAGGCGCTCGAGATCCTGGAGAATCATCTGGGAGAGATTCGGATTCCCAAGCAGGTCGATGAGGCGATCCAATACGGTGTGACCTCCGTCTCTAAGCGTCTGACCCGGTGGTCAGGTCTTTAGATTTGGCATTTCAGGATGATTCTGCTGGCAGACTTGCAGCTGAGGTGGGCGTAGTGGGTGAAGCAAACTTCTCCTGACGGCAAGTGCTGAACCTCATTGCAGGTTCGCAAGCTTTTCCTGATCAAAGGAGGGGTGCAATGATGGAGCGGCCATGGTCCCTAACCTGCCACAAGTGAGAGGCTACACTGAAAAGAGAGAGGATCGAAAGCGAAAGACCTGACATCTTATTCCGTACGCTGCATCCCAAGAGGTCATCATTTAGCTTGAGTTAGAGGGTTCGCTGCACAGAAATAATTACCGTCCTATCTTTACTGCGTTATTAGTGTTGAACGCTCATAATGTAGTAAAATAATGATTGGATGAACACAGAAAAGCATCTCTACGGAGGAGCCGGGTTGCAGCTCCTCGAGGGCTTGGCCACCAGCGGTAAGTTCGTTTTTTCGCTCGATGAGGCACGACAGATGGCCCAGTCACTGCTCGTTCCGATCTCCACAGCGACGGTTCCGCAAGCGTTGGCTCGCATGGCAGAATCCGGTTGGATCCAACGTATACGAAGAGGTCTCTATGTCGGTACAGCGGAGTTACCCGGCTTCGCACGCGTTCCCTCCTTCGCTATCGCCACCCAATTGGTTACACCGTCGGCCATCAGCCACTGGTCCGCTCTCTCCTTTCACGGCCTGACCGAGCAGCTTCCCCATGACGTTATTAGCACGACTTCCAAGAAGGTTGTCACGCCAAGCATGCGCGAGTCACACCACAGTCCGGAAGGAAAGAAGCACGTCTGGATGGTCGGTGAAGTCGCCTACCGATACGTGACCGTACGACCCCGCTTCTTCTTCGGATGGGAGTGGGTCTGGCTAGACGAGCACTTTCGTGTTCCGATCTTCACCAAGGAACGGACACTGCTGGACATGTTTGCTTCCCCTCATGCCTTCGGTGGGATCGGGGAGGCGCTCGAGATCCTGGAGCATCATCTGGGAGAGATTCGGATTCCCAAGCTGGTCGATGAGGCGCTCCAATACGGTGTGACCTCCGTCTGTAAGCGTCTGGGGTGGTGCTTACAAAAGACAGGCGTGTCGGACAGGCGGACGAGCCGTTTGCGCAGGATCCCTGCTGCCGGCTTCAGCTTGCTGGATCCGGGATCTCCCGCGCAGGGTCCGTACGATAAGCATTGGAAGGTCCAGGTGAACCTTTCCGGGATGCTCTTCTGAAACCCCTTCGTTTGCGGCTCAGCGAAGCGACAAAGGCCGCGCATTTGCCGCAACACATCACGGAGGTGGATTACGCACTGGGGCACATCTTAGCGTCCATCTATCAGGATCCGGACTTACGCGAAAGCTTAGTGTTTAAGGGTGGGACGGCATTGAGAAAGGCATACTTTCACGATTACCGGTTCTCGCTGGATTTGGATTTCACTGCGATCGCCGGCACTCTTTCAGGTGGGAAGCTGGAGAGCGCTTTGCGTAAGGTGATTGCCCGAACCCAGGAGAAACTTCAAGAATGCGGTCCCTTCTCCCTTTTCATCCAGCGACATCTTGAGAAACAGCTCCATCCTGGTGGACAAGAGGCATTCGATGCCTACATTCAGTTTCCTTGGCACCCGATGCCGCTCTGCAAGATCAAACTAGAGATCACTTACGATGAGCCAATCGTTACACGTTCTCTGCAATTGCCGCTGATTCATGGATATGAAGAGAACCTGGACGTTTTCTTGTATTGTTATTCACTGGAGGAAATCCTAGTGGAGAAGCTCCGTGGCTTGCGACAGGCCCAGAAGAAAATTGAGGAAAGGGGCTGGGGTGCTCGCGCGCGCGATTATTATGATATTTGGCAGATTCTCCTCCGCCGTGGGCAGAGTCTAAATCAGAAAGCTCTACCGGTGATGCTCCAGAGGAAGTGTCAGGTGCGCGGAGTCGAATTCATGCGTATCGAGGATGGATTCGCACCTGGCTTGCTGGTTGCTGTCGAACAGAGTTGGCAGTATGAACTTTCGGAAGTCGTTGCGGACTTGCCACCCTTCTCGCAAGTTCTCTCCGCGCTGCGGGTACTTCTGCGAGACTTGGTGCTTTAACTTTCAAAATCATCAGCTTGGTTAAAATCCTCACTTCCAGACTTCCCTCTGTAAAGCTCCTTGTCGTAGCAAGCCATTCAAATAAAGCCAACTTCAGCGCAAGACTAGATGAATGTTGTTGCAGCCAGTTCAGGGACGTTGTTCAATTGTCGACGAACTGCTCCTATCGACAGGAAGAGCCATCCACCTATGAGCTAGGCGCCCCCCCAGTTTTCCTCAACACACCCGATACCACCTTCAGGCAAACACGCTGAACCCTCCTCCTCGGGAAGATTCGGCTCCTTGATGACGAATATATCGATTCCCGACCATTTCTCATCGGGTTCCTTGGTTTCACCGGCCATGGCAGAAAAAAAAGGAGCCTGAGCCCGAGGTTTCCTTCCTAGCTTTTCATCAGGATTCGGCTGATGGTTGTGAAGTGCAGGCCGGTGTGTTCAGCTACCGAATGTTGGCTGTATCCATAGCGCTCCACAGCCTCGCGGATCTTTTCATTCCTGGCTGCCTTGCCGAGCTTTGCATCAAGGGGCAATAACTGCTCCAGGCCCGGCTGGCGGAGAAGCTGCTTTTCCTTGGCCATTTCGGCGAGTTCTACGCGGTTCTTCCTCAACGCCTTCATCCTCGCGGTGAACTCCTCATCACCAAGGATGATCTGCCCCCGTGCTCCTTTCCCAAGACCGGCCTGACTTTCCCTTTCTTCCACAAAGGCTTGATACATCCTCTGTGCTTCGCTGCGCTCTGCAGCGAAATGTCCCAGCAACCAGTCTACTGTAAGGCACGGATGAGCGACTTCCAATCCAGCTGTTCCCCCGTAACTGCTCCAAGGCCACTTCCCTGGCTGATCAACCAGTTTGGCCCGAACCGGGTTCAATACCAGATGCCGGCAAAGGTCCGGTAAATGGCTCTCTTTCTCTACCACGATGGCACGAAAGCGTCCCTGGAAGACGTGCCCGGAATGGTCGTGCCGTCTGTTGAATCCCTGCGTGTAAACTCCATTGAGCTGTCGCATCCCCTGAGATAGGTTGCCATCCGGGGTCTCAATCAGCAGGTGGTAATGGTTTTGCATCAAGCAGTAGGCATGACAGAGCCAATGGTATCGCCGGTTTATCTGCTGGAGAAGAGTTAGAAAGGACTCCCCGTCTTCAGCATGGAGAAAAATCTCTTTTTCTTTGTCGCCCCGCGAGGTGACGTGGTAGACTGCGCCTTCATATTCGATTCGTAGTGGTCTCACCATGATTCTCCAGAGGATAAAGCAAAAAACGCTAGATGTAAAGACATGACCCTGGATTTTTTCTTCATTCGGGCTCGAATCGCTTCGAACTCGCCAGCCAATCCGCGGAAAACTTCCACCACCGCAGGATCAAGTTGCGTCCCGCTGCTCTTGAGGATGCTCTCGGTTGCCTTGGAATGGGACAGAGCGGGCTTGTATTTTCGCTCCGAACGCATGGCATCATAGATGTCAGCTACAGTCATGATACGTGCCGAAAGAGGAATGGCCTCGCCGGCCAATCCTTGCGGATACCCGCTTCCGTCCCATTTCTCGTGATGGGATTGGGCAATTTCGATCCCTAAAGTGATGAAAGCGTTTCCCGGATACTCCAACTGAACCGACCTGAGCATCTCTGCTCCGATGGTCGTGTGGCATTTCATCAGGTCAAACTCTTCAATGGAGAGTTTTCCCGGTTTCAAGAGGATCTGGTCGGGGATCCCCACCTTGCCAATATCGTGCAGCGGAGCGGCATGATAGAGGTCGTCAATATAGTTCTTGGTGATGATCGTTTCGTAACGCTGCGTGGACCTCATTTCCTCGGCCAGCGCCCGGCAGTAGATCCGGACACGCTCCAGATGCAGACCGGTATCGCTGTCGCGAGACTCCGCCAGCTTGGACAGCGCGAAGATAGTCGCCATCTGGGACATGGCGATTTCTTTGATTTGATCCTGAACAAGTTCCTCGAGATGGTGGCTGTACCTTTCCACCTCGTTTTGAAGCTGACGTAAGCCCAGGTGGTTTTCCACCCGCGCATAGACCTCTTCAACCTGGAAGGGCTTGGTGATGTAATCCACAGCACCCATGGAAAAAGCTTTCACTTTGTCGATGGTTTCCCGAGAAGCGCTGATAAACAGGATGGGAATATCCTTCAGGCTTGCATTCGCCTTGATGCGCTGGCACACCTCGTACCCGCTCATCTCCGGCATGTTGATGTCCAGAAGGATGAGGTCGGGTGGATCGGCCTCAGCTGCCGCCAGGGCAAGCTTGCCGCTGCGGGCTGGACGCGGTTCATAACCCCGCTCCCGGAGCATCCCGGCAAGCAGTTGCAGATTGGCCACCTCATTGTCAACAATGAGGATGCTGGGGGTAACAACGGAAGAAGGCGTCCCTGTCATCGTCGCGGCCTCCTAGTCGAGCCATTGGAGCAAGGTCTCATAGTCGAAAGTAGCGACAAGATCCCCAAGCTTTCCACTCATTTCCGCATCAATTGCGGCAACCTGTTGAATCAAGCTCAGCAGTTGATCATGGCCGCCCCGGATCGCAGCCTCTCGAATCTGTTCCTTCAGCTTGGCAGGGAGGATGAGCGGCTTTGGAGTCTCCACCTCTGGCGTCAGAGCCGGCCGCGTTCTGGGCTTGATCGCTTCCGCCTGAGATGTCGAAGCATAGATATACCGAACGTTCGTGAGAAGCCGCAGCTTCTCGAACAACTCCTCCGCGCGGAAGGGTTTCGCCAGGAAATCATCGGCGCCGGCAGCCAGGGTCTGGTTGCGGATCTCCCCGGTGGCGTTGGCGGTCACCGTGATGATCTTCACCTCAGCGCTTCCCGGGCTGTGGCGAATCTGGCGGATGGCTTCGTCGCCGCTCATTTCAGGCATTCGATTGTCCATCAGAATGACCTGAGGGCGCCCGATAGCAAAAGCCTCCACAGCTTCGCTTCCATTGGCCGCCTCGAACACCTCGAAGCCTGCTCCGCCCAGCATCTGGACCAGGAAGGCGCGGCTCTCTTGGTCGTCTTCCACGACTAGCACCCGGCAGCCAGGCTGGTCGCCCTCCAGCCGCAGGACCCGGCGATCATCGACGATTCCAGACACCATCGCCGCAGTCCCAGCCTCGATCGGGATCTCCAGACGGAAAACGCTGCCCTTGCCGACATCGCTGGTAACGGTCACGTCGCCGCCCATGATCCGTGCAAACCGCTGACTGATGGAAAGTCCTAGCCCTGTTCCGGAACGGCTGTAGCGGCCGGCGGTGGTCTGTTCAAAGGCCTCGAACAACCGGTCCATCTCCGGCGCCGCAATGCCCGGGCCGCTGTCCCCGACCAGGATCACCAGCCGCAACTCCGCGGGCTTCTCCTCTTCAACCTTTGCGCGCATCCAGACGCCGCCGGCAGAGGTAAACTTGACGGCATTGGCAAGCAGATTGACCAGCACCTGACGCAGTTTCATCTCATCAGCGATGATGTAGCGTAGAACTGTTTCAATCCCGTCCGCATGAAAGGTTAAGTTCTTGGCGCTTGCTTGTGTCCGGAAGGTTCTCGCCAGGTCATCAAACATGGCATGCAGATCAAAGAGGGTCCGAACCAGGATCTGCTGTCCGGCTTCGATCTTGGAAAGTTCCAGAATGTCGTTGAGAAGCGCCAGCAGGTGCTCGCCGCTGCGGTTGATGATCTCCACCCGCTCTTTTTGTTGAAGATCCAGTCCAGGATCGCGCTGCATCAATTGCGAGAAGCCAAGGATGGCGTTCAACGGGGTGCGAATCTCGTGGCTCATGTTGGCCAAAAAGGAGCTCTTGGCGCTGGTAGCCTTTTCTGCTACCAATTTGGCCTCCCGAAGTTCGGTTTCAGCATCGGCTCGTTGGACGGCTGCACCGATGGATGTGGCAAAAGAGAAGAGAATGGCCTGGTCGTCGGCATTCCATTCCCGCTCCTCAGTGCAGGAATCAAATCCCACAGCGCCCCAAAAGACGCCGTCCGTCATAATGGGCAGGATGATCAGGGATAATATTCCTTGCGTTTCCAGGAGGGCACGCAGATCATCGCTGGAAGTTCTCGTCAAGCTGGAAAAAACTTTGCCTTTGAGCATCGGCTCAATAAGGTCCGGAAATGTCGAGAAAGGAAGATTCTGGAGCTCTGCCTGGTCTCTCGGTGGGGCGGAGCTTCCGTAATTCCACTCCAATTGTTGGCTGACCCAGCCTGCGCCATGGCTGCCGTAATGAGCGCGGAATAGGTAGGAGCGGTCTGCGCCGATAGCAGCCCCAACGATATTCAGGCTTTCCGACAGGGCTTCTTCGAAATCAGCTTTGCGAAGCAGCAGGGCAACCGCTTGAGACGAAGCGCTGAGCAGCGTCTTCGCGCGCTTCAGATTCTCCTCGGCACGTTTTCGCTCGGTCAGATCGGTGATAACGGCGATCGATCCGCTATATTTTCCCTCGCGCAGGCGCGGGACGGCAGTGATCTGGACCTCCGCGAGACTGCCATCGAGGCGATGCAAACGAGAGTCATAGGTGCTGGTTTGGCCGGCTCGACGCGCTGCTTTTTGTTGCGCCAATATCTCTTGATCTTCAGGCGCGGTTACATCCTGGGGTCCTTTGCCGACGAGGTCTGCCGGAGAGTGACCAAACAACTGCGCATAGGCTGGGTTGACGAACTCGAACTGCCCCTCCGCATTGGTAACGGTCAAGCCCTGCCCCATCGTATTAACGACTTGCATGGCAAAATCCCGCTGCAACTGGAGTTCCTTTTCTGCCCCAATGCGTGCGGTGATGTCACGGAAAGACCAGACTCTCCCTCTCGCTTCGCCGGCTACCCTCATCGGCCTGGAAAAGCGTTCGAATACTCGCCCATCCTTGAAATGGAGTTGGTCGACACTTTCGGTGTGGGGATCACTATAGAGTTCCCTGATTCTGGCGAGAAATGCCTCCGGGTCGGCCAGTTGATCCAGAACATAGTTCAACAGCATTTCATCGTCACTGGTCGCCAAAATATCCTCCGGTAGGTGCCAGAGATCTTTGAATCGGTGGTTCACTTTGATGATCGAACCTTCGCGGCTGACCACCAGAATGCCATTGTCAGTCGCGTCAAGCGTTGCCTCGATAAGAGACATGGAGTGATTGAGCGCCTCTTCCACCCGTTTGCGGTCGGTGATGTCGGTCATGGTGGTTAACAAACAGGAGGAATCCCCTACAAGAATTGGGTCGGCGGAGAACAAGCCCTGGTGGATTCTTCCGTCTTTGCCGTGAAAGTCCACCTCTATGTTGCGAATACTGCCCCGCTTTGCCATCCTGCTGATAATGTCAGCGCGCACGCCGGGATCATCAAAAATCCCGATTTCGCCAGATGTTTTGCCAATCACTTCGTCTCGCTCAAAACCAAATGTCCTCAGGAAGGTCTCGTTGACATCGAGATAGCGTCCCTCGGCAATGGTAGAGATGGCCATCAGCACCGCGCCGGAATGAAAAGCCCGGGAGAATTTCTCTTCCGACAGCTTCAACTTAGTTACATCCTTGGTTACCCCGAACAAGGCAGGCTCCCCGTTCCACTCACCCTGCACAACGCGGTTCTCAACCGGAATCTCCGTCCCATCCCTGGCCATGACGGGAACTGGGCAGTAGTCTGCCTGCCCGGCCAACATCGCTGCCACGATGCGCCCTGCCTCTTCCTGTCGCCCCGGTGGGTGAACGGCAAGGATCGATTGGCCGATCAGCTCTGCCTCGGAATAACCCAGCCGGCGGCAGACCGTTTGATTGACATGGATCATCTTGCCTTCTGGATCCAGCACGAAAAGCAGGTCATCGACAGTGTTGAAGAAGCGGTCGAAGTTCCGTTGGGAGTCCGCCAATTCGGCAGCTCGTTTGGCCAGGATCCGATTCGACTCGTCGAGCTGGTCTGTACGTTCGATCACCAGTTCTTCCAGGTGCAAGCGGTGGCGCTCTAATTCCTCGCTGATCAGCACGCGCTCGGTGATGTCCACGCCCTGGGCGATGGTGGCGATGATCGTTTTGTTGTCAGGCCCGTAGAGAGTGGCGGAGTTCCAAAGCACCATCCTGATGGCGCCATCCTTGCGTTGAATAGGTATCTCCACACTCTCCCAGAGTCGTCCCGTTTCAGTGGCGTAAATAAGGCCCAGTGATTCCTGCCTGTTGTCTTCCGGGAAGAGGTTCCCTATCTCTTGACCAAGGACTTCAGGGGCACTGAAACCAGTGATGGTTTCAAAAGCGTGGTTGAAGCGGGTGATCCTGAAGGTGGGATCCCAGACGATGATGGGAGCGCTGGCGTGGTCAATGAGGTTGTTGAGATAGCTGTTTGCCTCCCGCAACGCATCCTCGGATCGCTTGCGCTCGGTGATGTCACGAACAATGCCGATACCCTGCCATGAGTTGCCGAGTTGAACCGCTGCCAAGGAGAGCTCCACGGGCACTCCAGTGCCGTCTTTACGGAGGCCTTCTAACTCTGTGATCTTTCCCACCGCTGCACCCGAACCGGTGGATTGGAAAGACTCAAAGGCGCCGGCAAAAACAGCCCGATAGCTCTCCGGCATGATCATGTCGTGAAGGTTTTTCCCCAAGATCTCATCTTCCGACCAACCAAAAATAACCTGGGCGGCCTTGTTCCAGAAGGAGATATCTCCCCTTTCATTGATCATGATGATTGCATCCTGGGCCGAGGCAGCAAGGGTCCGAAAACGCGTTTCGCTCTCGCGCAGGGCATCCTCGGCCAGCTTGCGCTCGGTAATATCGGTGAGGAAATTCAAGGTGGCGGGCCTGCCTTCCCAGTCGATCAAGACAGCGCTGATCTCCACCCACTTGATGAAGTCATCATGCACAATCAAACGGAAGGCATATCTGGGGAAAGATAAATCACCCTTCAGCCGGCCCAGATGGCGTTCCACAACCATCTCCCGGTCGTCCGGGTGGATGAATTCGGGAAAAGGTCTCGCTGCGAGTACCTGCAGCGGATAGCCGGCTAATTCACCAGCCATGCGATTGGCGAACTTCATCATACCGTCTTGAATGACGAGGATCGCTTCATTGGCATTCTCCACCAGTTGGCGGTACCTCGCTTCTGAAGAGCGTAAAGCATCTTCAGCCTGATTGCGTTCAGTGATATCGCGACACAGAGTAAGAATCTGCGGCGCTCCATTTACTGTAATGACAGTCGCGTTAATCTCGATAGGAGTAATCTTGCCTTGAGCGTTTACGTAGTCAATCTCAAAATGCCTGATCTGGCCTTCTCTGAGACATTGTCCGACTGCCTCGGTGTTTTTTTCCTTTTCGTACCCAGCTGTCCATTCAACTACGTTTCTACCGAGTATCTGGCCCAGATGCTGGTGTCCAGAAAGACGGACATACTCCTCGTTTGCATCAACGACACTGCCGGTTCTATCAAGAATTACGAAACCCGTATCTGTTGTTTCAATATGCGCCTTGTACATCGTTAGGCTATTCTGTAGATCCTCCTCCACCCGCTTCTGCTCGGTGATGTCGCTGAGGGTGACGAAGAAAAATGGTGATCCAGCGTCATCCTGAGCCGCTGTTGCCTCCAGCAGCACCCAGAAAATCGTTCCGTCTTTTTTAACCATTCGCAGTTCGCAAGCCAGCGGGGCGCCTGTTTCAAGTAGCTTTTTTCTGTGCAGATAGTAGAGAGTTTGGTCTTCATCGAGGATGAAATGGGAAAGCGGCTTCAGAACCAACGCTTCCCGCTTTACCCCAAACAGTGTGGCGGCAGTGAGGTTGGCCTTCAGGATCAGCCCCTTCTCGCTGAGGGTGAGGTAGCTCACCGGCGCCAGGTCGTAGAGGTCGTAGTACTGTGCCCGCGACGTTTCCAATTCCACCTGCGCCTGGCGCAGCTCCTCGTTCTGGATCTCCAGTTCGATCTCGTGAACCTGTAGCTCATGGAGCAAGCGTCCGGTTTCCTCGGGTGTCAAAGCGCCTTTAGTTGCGGTTTCTTCCGCCCGGACCAGCGCTTCCGCCTTCCGGCGCAAGGTTTGCTTCTCTTGTTTCCCAAGGCTTTGGCGCTTTGGGGAGCTGTTCTCCAGTAAGCTGTCCTGCCCTGAGCCATCTTGCGTCGTCGAATCCCCCAAGGGATTTGCGGAATCATCGTGTTCGCTATTCTTGGTGTTCATTCCCTACCTCCCGTTGTTTTGTGCGATAACCAGCTGGCCTGGCCGGTGGACTGGCGCCTGCTTGCGTTGTCAACCGAGGAGACGAACGAGGGCTGCCGTTGACCCGGATCTTTTAATCGACTGCTTCTGAATCTGGTCGAGTGAATCAGCTACTATCTCTTCATCACTCCAACTATGCCGAACCTTGGTGGCGCGATTCCCCGCCGCAACAACCCCACTATCCAGATCGACAAGTTTCATAAAGGCATGTCGATCCTCAAACAAGCCCCTCGGCTGCTCATTGCTCACCCGAACCATCGTGATCCCACATCGTCTTTCTCCCTTAGTATTGAACCCATTCTGATCAGTCGAAAGATGGGTGTCAATCTTTGAAAGGACAAAGGGTTTATTTGGGAACACCTCTTTATTCGCTGAAAATCCTGCCTGCTGTTCTCATAAGGCTCCTCTAAGAGTCCAGTGGTGCGCTAGCCTGTTTAGCCGCGAGTTCGACAGCAAATGGGCATTCGACATCCCTATCCTCGAGAAGACACAGCACTACAAGGACGGCTCGACCGTCACTTACGTTTAGCTGGCTCACAACCAGTGGGATCCGCAAGCCCTTTGTGCCAAGGTCAAGGACCTCTTCAACTTCGGTCGGTCGGAGCAGGTCAACCAGGAAGCCCTGAAACGCCTGGTAGGCAGCATCATCCGCTTCCTCGGCCCGGAAGAGGCCCTCGTTGTGCAGCCTAACGAGGACTATCCTTCCAGGAATGCCGCCTTTGGAGTGGATCCTGGGCCCTCGACCAATTGTCGAGAGAGCTAGGACTGCCCAAGCTCATCTCCCGCATGGCTGCTTCCCGGCAGTTCAGTTCGGCCGGATGGCTACCTCGCCCACGTTGGAGAGCAGCAACTGCACTTTCCCGGGCTGGTCCGGATCGACGGCGAAGACATCTCTCAAGCTCAGTTCACGCGTTCCAGAGACGACATAATATTGGTGGACAAGGACCAGCATGTGCGTACCCGGGAGAAAGCCGACGGGCTTGGCATCCAGATCCGGCAGAATGGGGACCGCCGTTCCTTCCGGGATGGACAGAGCGGAAGTCCCATTGTAGAAGTGATAAGTCGTCGACCCAGTCCTTCCCCAGCAGGCCAGCCATTCGCCGTCATCGGACCAGGCGGCCGGCGCCGCATCGAGCGGGAAGCTGGCGATCGGCTCCAGGGGTTGACGCACGTCGAATAGTCGGACCTCCTTCCCGGACCCGGTTGCGATCCACTCTCCGTTGGGGTGCCAGCAGTACGAGGAACCGCTGAGATGGGTCATGGTGCCCCCGTTTCGATCGCAAATCCGAACCGCATTGAAAAGATAGGCGATGTACTGGCCGTTTGGAGAGAAAGACCCTTTGAAAGCTCTGGCCAGTCGGACCATCGACCGGTCTGCCAGCGAAATGCGATACAGGGTACCGTCCATGTCGGAGGTTGGGGTACCGTAGAGGACGAACTGCCGGAGGGGATCCAGGGACAGCGGCTTCAAGCCGCCGTAAGCCGGCATTTCCAGATAGTAGATCACTTGATCGGAGCGGGTGGAAAGGTCGACCACATGAAGCGCCGATGTATAGTTCGGTAAGTCTGGATGCTCGCAGGAAGAGGTACCGGTTATTTGGAAGTAGGCGATGGATTCTCCGTCCTGAGACCAACAGAAATTGTATTCAGCAGGCCCCAGGGCTTTCACCGCTCCGCTCTCCAGGTCGCGGATGAGGAGGTCTCCCCCCATCAGGAAGGCGACGGTCGGCCCGGAAAAGGCACCTTTCCGCAGGACGATCTCGCGGGATCCCTGGACCCAGGAAACCTTCCAACCCAGCGTTTCGGCCAGAAAGCGGAGCGGCACCCAAAGATGCTCTTCTTCCCAGAAGGGAGCCAGATCGAGATGCTGATTTTCATTGTTGAACCGTATCGACGATTCCCCAGCGGTAAAAAGGATCTCAATCTCACCACTCACGACCAGACCTTGTTGTTTCCCCCGATCCTGGGTTACGGTGGCGCCTAATTGGGAGGCGAAATCCACGGTCACGAAGGAGCGTCCATTCAGCAAGCGGGGAGGGAGAGCATTTCCCGGGATCCAGCCCCCGATGGTCAAGACGATCGAGCGGCTGTCAGAATTGTCGGTGCCGGCAGCGCGCGTGGCTACCGGTCCAAGCAAGAACACAGAGGCAGCCAATAGCCAGATGACAGCTTTGTAGAACGTTCTCTTCATGGGTTCATCACCTTCTATACCATTAGACGGAAAGAGGCGGGGAACCCCATTGGGTTTAGGGCTTTGATGGAATTGCAGGCAAGGATCAACTGGCTGGGAGGGACCGACTCGTGCTGGAAACGGTCTGGCCATTCGGAATCGCCGAGTTCAGCAAGAAAGAGTATACGGACGCGAAAATGTGCCAGGCTCCGGAGTAACCCGGAGCCTGGTTGTGGTTTCGGTGGTTGTTTGACAGCAGGGAAAGCCTAGGGCTTGGCGACCTCCAACGTGCAGCCATCCTGCAGGCCTTTCAGCCAATAACCGGAGGTAGGTTGAAAGATGCCGCCACTGATGATCAGCTCATAGGTACTACCGCTCCAACGGTAGAAGGGTCCTTTGATCCAACCCGCCAGCATGGCTTCGTCCAAGGTTTTCAATTCGCCTGCTTTGCGCACATGGATGGAGCTCCAGGCGACCGGTTGGTGGTAGGGAGTGCCGATCAGGTTCCATCCAGTTGAAAGCGGAATCAGTTGGAGAGTGGAGGGGTTGACCAGCCCATCAATAGCAAGAACCTGGGCAGACGGAGCCTTCAACCAATATCCTACGCCAATGGCCAGGGTGATCTGGCTGCGGCCTTTGTAGCTGCCTTGCGCAGCATCCCAGAGGAAGAGCGGCCAACCTGCCGGGAAGACGGCATCGGGGTTGGCGTCCGCCAAGACCAGGGGAAGGGAAATCATGTTCCACCCGGAGACCAGGTCGAGGTTCAAGGTGATGAAAGCCGGCGCCACTGTCAAGGTCACCGGGATCTGCTGCGGGTTGTTGACAGCATCAGGAGCGGTGATGGTGATGAGGGCGGTGTAAGTTCCCGCCACCAAGCCGGTTGTATCCACCTCGACGGCCACGCTGCCGTCGTCGCTGCCGCTGGTCGGGAGGAGGGTCAGCCAATCCTCCGAACCTGCCACCGTCCAGTTCAGAGGCTCATCCCCGTTGTTCCAAACATTCAGGATCTGGTCTGGTGGATTACCTTCTCCAGGGGTAGCGGCGGAGGTGAAGAGGCTCGGCGCGAAGCCAATGGCAGGAGGCTGTGGCTCGACGGTGAGGGTCACCGGCACTTCCAACGGGCTGTTGGCGGCACCGGCCGCGGTGATGGTAATGACTGCCGTATAAGTTCCGGCCGCCAATCCGGCAATATGGACCTCGACCAAGACATCACCATTATTGGTGCCGGCAGTTGGCGTCAGGGAAAGCCAGGGGGCATCGCCGAGGGCATTCCAGGAAAGGGTTCCGCCTCCTTCATTCTGGATCTGTAAGTTCTGGGCAAGTGGATCCGCTCCCTCTCGTGTGGCGTTGAAAAGGAAGCTGCCAGGCGAAGCAGCGATGACGGGGGGAAGGATAACAAGCTCGGAGGGGTTGCGCACACGCAGGCGATGGCCACCGGCGAATTCCCCGGCCAGTCCCACGGCAGAGAGGGTATCGCCAACCTGGAGGCCGTCGGGGAGCTGCCCGATGTAACCGTCGACGAAGATCAAGGCGGGACCGCTGCCATCGTCGATCAGGCAAGAGCCGGCATCCAGGATCTGGGTGACCAGGCCTGTCGTTTCCACCAGCCAGCCTTCATTGGCCGGCAGCATGGCCGAGCCGGTGTCCAAGGTCATCGGCAAGACGGGTGGGGTCCACCCCTGCCAGAGGAAGTCCTGATAGAAATCGTTGAACTTCAGCTCGAGATCGCCGTTGTATTCATCCACTACTCCAGTCACCTGGAGGACAGCGCCCAACGGGATCACTTTGTCTGAGGGGACGGTTCCGAAGACGCTGATCCCACCCGTGGCATCCTGCAAGTAGAGGACATCGAAGAAGGTGCCGCTGCCGGCAGTCACCACTCCGCGCACTGTTACGATCTCGCCCAGATGAGCGGGAGTGTTCAGGGTGAAGGTCTCGGCCCGCGCTTCGGCGATGGAGAGGACTCGCTCATAATTGGCCAGCCAATCCACCAGGTTCAGGGAAAAGGCCTCGTTGTTGCAGGCGGCTTGCCCTTCCAGCCACTGCCCCATCTCGTAGTTGGAGAAGATAGCCCGGCCCAGGACGGCCACACGGCCGCCAGCAGGCAGGGATTGCACAGCCATGGCCGGCATCGCGGCGCCGCTTGGGTTGGATCGCAAGGAATAGGTCCAGTAGCCGGAGGTCACATGGGTCGCCCCTTCCACATCGTCCTCGTCGTAGCTGGTGTTATTAGCGAAGGCCAAAATCTCTATGTTTTGAGATGGATCGGCGACCAGGGGAGTTTTGTCTTGCTTGATCAGGGAAGCGCCGCTGAAGAAACGCACGTTGCTGATCTGATCGGAAATGCCGCTGGGGGTGGGAGGGAAGTCATAGAGGTTCACTGACCAGTCGTAGCCGTAGGTGTTGGTTTTGTCGTAGATGTTGTCGCCGTTGATGGCGATCCCTACTCCCATCGAGGCGAGGAAGTCGTTGTAGCGGGTGTTCACTTCCCCTCCGTAGTTGGACTTGCCGGTGTAAAGAAGCGCTTTCCCGCTAAGGACGAAGTTCCGCACCGCGGTCAATTCATCCGCGTTGAAATCCTGCTGACCGGCGCCACCCTGTGGGAAGGTCACCACCAGCACATCGATCCCGGTCAAGCTGGTGGGGGTGATGGGGGCGGCGTTCTCAAAGACTTGGTAGCCGTTGAAGCGGAGGAGATCGACAAACTTGGTCAGGTTGCCCAAACCGGTGGTGCTGGCGTAATCGTTCTTATGGTAACGGTCGATCAGCACCTTCTTGCCGTTTTGGGCGATCACGCGCAGGTTCAAGACGGCGGTGTTGTCCACTTTGGGATCTTCAGGCGGCGCGGTGAGAACAGCAGTCAAGGTCTGGTTGCCGGATACGACGGGGGTCCAGGTTACTGTCGCGGAACCCGTCTTCCCCACTGCCACGTCCAGAGTGCGAGCGCCGATCAGGGTTCCGTCAGTGGGTGTGCCGGCGTAGATGCTGACGGTCAGGGTGTTCCCGGGGAAGAGGCCATAATTGGAGACGTTGGCCGTCAAAGTGGTCAAGACCCCTGGGAAGGTGGGCACGGGCGAGGCGCTGAAGCCGGTGATCTTCAGGTCCACGTCGCCGGAGGCTGTCCAGATGGGAGAGGAGATGGCCAGATCGCCATCCGCCTCGATTGCTCTCAAGTAGTACCAGTTGCCGCCGCCCGGGTTGGTGTAGGTAAAATCCCAGGTGGTGGCGTTGGAACTGACCGGCTGAGAGGCCAGCACGACCCCGCCGGTAGTGATGATCTGCAGTTGGCTGATCGGGTCGGTGGCATCCGAGACGGTGGCCTTGAACTGCAGAGGAGCGCCTGTAGCGCACTCGATGGTGGTTCCCATCCAGTAGTCGTTGGCTTGGAAGCCGAGGTGCAGATCGCGGTCCTCGCTGCCGTAGGTGCGCAGATCGCGCATCGCTGCCAAGACGCCGTCTTTGGTCAACTGGTCAGCGACAATGCCGGTCATATTGTTGGCCGGGTACCCCCAGTTCCAGGCATGGTTATCCTGGTTATTGGTGGCGCCTACGTGCCATCCCTTGTCCAAGGCGTAGATGTAGGCGGCTTCCAGGCGAGCGTAAGAGTAGGGGGGCGAGCCGTTGCCGACCTCCTGCATGGTGATCTTGGCGTCCACCAACGGGTCATAGGCGAAGCCTTGGAACTCCTGGTTGGAGAAGGGGTGATTGAACTCGCCCAGAGCCGTCGGTTGAGCCTTCAGCCAGCCGTAGAACTTGGCCAGGGTGTCGTAGTTGGTGTCGTTGCGGCTGACGTAGGTGTCAGTTTGGTAGACGTTGATGTGGCCGTCCTGGGTGTTGGTCCACTCGAAACCGGCCAGGCCGACGAAGCTGCCCGTTACGGTGAAGGTATTGGCCTGGGCGCGCACATCCGCCCATTCGGTGTCGGTGAGGCTGTTGGAGTGGTCGGTGACGCCCAGGAAGTCGATCGCTGCCGTGTCTCGCGCATAGGTGAAGGCGTCGAAGGGCGTTCCCGCTCCGTCGGAGTAGGAGGTGTGGGAATGGATGTCGCCCAGGAAATGCTCCGGTGCAACGAGGGGGGCGATGACCGAGAAGTTCCAGCTCAATTCGCTGCTGTTGCCGGCCAAATCAGCCGCGCGGGCAGTTACTGTGTGCGACCCAAAGGGGAGATTGGAGGGAGGAAGGTAAGTACACTGAGTAGGGGTGATCATCGCAACGGCGGAATAATCCACTCCATCCAGCCATACCTGCACCGAGCTGATATCGATGCCGCTGTCGTTATCCAGGTACTGGAAACTGATCGTCGGGGTGCGCAGGTAGGTGGAGGAGAAGCGGGCAGGGTGGGGGTTGTAGAGGGTAGGACCGGCAGTGTCGCCGGAAATGACCGGCCCGCTCATCAAGGCAGTGGCTGGACCGCCGGCGGGGAGCCCGTTGGCATCGAGTGAGCCGAAATGATAGCTGTAATTCCCAGCTAGGAGGCTGCGGGTGTAGCTGTAGATGGCGCCAGCCGTGGGAGTACCGCTGACGTAAACCATCGGGAAGGGGCTGCCCGTGATCTCCACGGTGTCCTTGAAGATGTGCACCTTGGGGTTGTCGACAGCGGGCGGTACGTTGTCGGCGCTTTCAAACTTCACTCGATAGACGAAAGAAGTGGAGGGAGTGCCACTTTCAGGTTGCAAGCCATCGCTGGTATAGCCTGGCTCACCGGTCCAATTCAGGACAGGTGGGTTGCCAGTTGTGATGTCCACGCCGCTGGTGACCGCACCTGCTGCCACGTTGACGCTGGTCGTGCGGCCTAGCGGATTGGCAGATTGGTCCCACACCTCTACCGAGAAGCCTGTGCCGGCCGGAGCGCCTACTTTGTAGTATCCAGTGTCAGCGCTGGGGTAGCCTTCCTCGACATTGTTATTCTCGGTAATGTAGGTCCCAATGATCTGGGAAGAGGCGTTCTTGACGACTACAATCAAATTCGCCGCTGGCGCGCCGTTTTGGTAGACATGCCCTTCCACCCAACCGCCAGCGCCGGTGGGAGTCATCGTCATGCGGGTCACATTGACCGCGGAGAAATCCTGGTTGCTTCCACCAGAGGGGATGCGGAAGCGGGGCCGGTAGAGGATGGGGTCGGTGGAGGCGCCGCTGGTGGAAGCCAAAGCCTTGGCCACGATCCAACCGCTCCAGTTGCCGGAGGCGTCGGTGGGGAAGGGGTAGCAGGTTGCCCAAGAGGTAGCGTCGCCACCCCAGAAGGTTCCCATCCAACTAGTCGCCTGGGTGAGGTTGCTGGTGTCGGGGCCAATCCGGCTCTTGATCACGCCGGAGGAATTGGCGGTGTATCCCTGTAGAGAGACGAAGGCTGCGAAAGGAGTTCCCAAGGTCGTGGAGGTGGCGCTGGTAGCATCCCCCGGAAAGTACAGCGGGTAATAGAGCAAAGAGGATGCAGCATTGAGCGCCGGAGCCTCAACCTCGACCGGGTCAGTGGTCGCCATCACACCATAAAAGGGAGGGAAGGAGGTTAGCAGGAGTGACAAGATCAAGAGACCGAAAAGGGGTGCAGCCATCAATCTTCGTGTGGGTCTTCGCATGTTTCGATACCTCTCCTTGAAACGAAATGGTCGCCGGCTTTCGCCTGAGTGGAGTATCAACTCAACATGATTATAACCATTTCCATCGGTTGGTCACAGCCGACCTTTCCCTGCTGGTAGCCGACCTGTCCGGTAAGATCCGTGTCGTGGGACCACCAAAGAAAAAAGAACCCTCGATGCCTCGGGGGTTCTTCTCATCTGTCTTCTCAGAAAACTAGTTTACAGTACGGTTACGTTCTGGGCTTGAGGACCCTTGGGTCCCTTGGTGATGTCGAAACGGACTCGTTGTCCTTCGTCCAGAGATTTGTAGCCGCCACCTTGGATCGCGGAGAAGTGAACGAAAACGTCCTCGCCACCATCAACCTCGATGAAGCCAAATCCCTTCTGGGCGTTGAACCACTTGACCTTACCTTCAGCCACGCGGTTTCTCCCTTCTAAAAATAATCGCCCTCCTCACAGAGGACGGTCTATCATGGTACATTCCCCTCCTCCTGTCAAGTGCCACCTCGTCTTCGTCAAGTCAAGGAGAAAGAATCCAACCCATCCTCTCCAGCTCAAGGGGAGGAAGACATTTCGCTTCTACGATGAGGGCTGTGCACCTTCCTGTAAAGGATTGGAGAGGTGGGCAGATTTCGCCCATTCCACAAGAGAAGTCGACGATCCGGAGTGCGTACCTGCTATGATCAGGGTAATCCGAGAAAGGAAAGAGATAGGCCATGGAGATTCAGTTTCAGAAAGATCAAGAGAGCGGTTGGCTGGTAGTTCTGCCCGAGGGCCGGCTGGATTTGAATACAGCGACCGAATTCGAGGACCGTTGTGTAGCTTGGATCGCGGAGGGTTACGAGAAATTGCTGATCGATTTCAGCGCGCTGGAGTTTGTCGCCAGTGCGGGAATACGAGCCATCCTTTCGCTAGCCAAAAAGTTGAAGAGCTCTGGCGGCGCCTTAGCCCTCTGTGGTTTGAAAGGTGTGGTCCAGGAAGCGATCAAGATCTCCGCCATTCATACCATCATCCCCATCTATGAGAACCTGGAAGCCGCGCGAAAGGCATAACCGCAAGATCGACAACCCTCAAAGCTGAAAACTTAAGAGGGGAACAAGAAGAAGCCCAAGCTACGATTCCAGTGTTAAAGCTGTTACGTAGCTTGGACTTCTTTGCAAACTCAGCCAGGAAAATAGAGCCCGGTTGTCCTCCGCGCCTGATCGATTAAGCGTCAGCCTCCTTGGCGGCAGCGAGATCCTGCGCGCGCAGAAAGCTGTCTACTTTCTCCAAGAACTCGGCGCAAGCCGCTTCTTTGGACATCCCCGGTTTGTGACGGAAGTAGATGGGGATCAGGGTTCCATCGCCCAGAAGATCATCCAGGCTGACTTTGAAGCAGGAAGCAAGCTTGGCTGCTTTGTCCAATGAGAGGGGCACGCGCCCGTTCATGATGTAGTAAAGAGTGCTGGGGGTAACGTTGAGGACTGTGGCCAGCTTGCGAGTGGTGATTCCCCCAAAGAAAGCCAACCATTTCAGCCGGCGGCCGATCTCCTCGTTCAGTTTCGTTTTCATTCAAACACCTCCATTTTGAAATCAATCAGATAGGACGATAATATCAGATCTTCCATGCCATTCCAATAAAAACGGGAACAAAGGAAAAAATCTCTCGAAGTTGATCGCAATGGATAGAACAGCCCTCCCATTAGGCGCATTTTCTGTCAGTACTTTCCCACTTGTGTTGTTAAGTCTAACGAAACATCAATAGTACGCAGAACTATGGTCTATATTCGTAGTTATTCAAACTGATGAAAGGTGACGGAAAAGAGGGACAGGGCGTTTGATCAGCGACAAGATCAGGACGGCTTCGCCAAGAGAGAGGCGACCCACTCCCGGTTAGCCCACAAAGCGCACCCGCCGGCGATCTCTGAAAGTTTGTCATGATTTTCCCGGATCTGGCGAAGGAAGTCCGAACGCAGCGCCTCCTTCAAGGATAGTTGCAGGAGAGAGGAATCAGAGTAGGGGGCAAAGGGGCACGGCTCAAGAGCGCCGGAAGGGCTGAGGTGAACGAACCCCCGGCCCGCCGAAAGACACCCGCCGAACTCCGCTTCATCACCTGGGAAGGCGATGAAAAGACTCGGCAGCTTCTTGCTTAGTGCGACCATCAACTGCCGCAAGGCCAGGCGTTGGCTTTCGGTGGGGATCAGCTCCTCGCTTCCCTCCTGCACCGGCACATACTCCACGAAGAAGAAGACCCGCGCCCCGGAGGAGATCAATTCTTTCAGGAAGCCTTCCTCGGTGACCGTGTCGAAGTTTCCCCGGGTGACGGTGAGGGAGACGCCAAGGAAGATGCCCCTTCCCTCCATCCGTCCGATGATCTTGCGCAGATGAGCGTAGACGCCTTTGCCCCGGCGTTCGTCGGTATCATCGGCATAGCCCTCAAGGGAGATTACCGGAACCACGTTCTTCTGCGCGGCGAAACGCTGCACCAAGGCGTTATCGATAAGCAGGCCGTTGGTGAAGAGAGGGAAGATAATCTCCGGATAGCTTGCTGTGATCTCCATCAGATCCCGCCGGACGAGGGGTTCCCCCCCGGCCAGCATGACAATGGAGATGCCCAGTTGATGCGCTTCCTCGAGGATCGAGCGCAGCCGTTCGCTGCTCATCTCCTGCTCTTGCTCGCGGTGGAAAGCGCGGGCCAAGGCATGGGCATAGCAACCCTTGCAGTTCAGGTTGCAGCGGTTGGTCACTGAGGCGATCAAGAGGGGCGGGACATGCAAACCCTCCTTCTCCCAGGCCTGCCGCTTTTTGGCCGCTTTCTGCTGGGCGCGCACGGTGCGGAGGAAAAAGGGAGCGAGGGATGGGTCCTGGAGGGTAATCCGCCAGGCATCCCGGAATAAGGTCACGATTTGTCGGTCGAAAAGGCCGGCGTAGAGGGGAGCTTGTTCTGCCAAGGGGAGCTTATCCTTTCTATCGATCACTTTGCCCCATCATCTTAGCATAACCCCCATTCCCCATGCGTTGCCGCTTATTGCCTCAACCAGCTTTTCACCTCTTCGACAGTAGGGATCCTTCCAGCAACCTTTACTACACCATCCACGGCCACCGCCGGGGTGCTCATGATCCCATCCGCAACCATCTGCTGATAATCGTGCACCTTCAACAGGGTGGCTTCCACCCCGGCCTGCTCCATGGCGATTCGCACGATCCCTTCGGTCTGCTTGCAGCGGGCGCAGCCCGGCCCATACACCTTCACTGTTTTCATGGAAATGCTCCTTTCACATCACCAAATTGAAGAGATACCCGACGATCATGATCCCCAGGGCGACGACGCCCAGGAAGACACCGATCAAACGGGGTTTCAACACTTTGCGCAGGATGATTGTCTCCGGCAGGGAGAGGCCGATGGTAGCCATCATGAAAGCCAATGTGGTCCCCAGGGCAGCCCCTTTTTCCAGCAGCGCCTGCATCACCGGGATAAATCCGGCGGCATTGGAGTAGAGAGGGACGCCGACCAGGACGGCCAATGGAACCGACCACCAGGCGCCCTTGCCCATGATCGAGGCCATGAAGGACTCCGGAACCCACCCATGGATGGCTGCTCCTACGGCGATGCCCAGCAGCACGTAGGGCCAGACTTTACCGACGATCTCCCGAACTGAGTTCAAGCCGAAGCGAACCCGTTCTTGCCAAGTCGGCTTTTCCTCCGCCTGAATGCCGAGATGCGCTTTGTATACCCAATCCTCGACATACCGTTCCATCTTCAGCCTTCCGATCACCCAGCCTGCGGCGATGGCGATGATCAATCCTGTCACCACATAGAGCGCGGCTACTTGCCAGCCGAAGAGGCCAAAGAGGAGGATCACCGCCACTTCATTGATCATCGGGGCGGCGACCAGGAAGGAGAAGGTGACGCCCAGGGGAACCCCGGCGGTGACGAAGCCGATGAAGAGAGGCACAGCTGAACAGGAGCAAAAGGGAGTGACGATCCCCAGTGCGGAAGCGAGGATATTCCCGACGAACTCTCGCTTGCCGGCCAGGAAAGTCCGTGTCCGTTCGGGGGTGAAGAAGGTGCGGACCACTCCCACGGCAAAGACGATAAGGGTCAGAAGCATCAGCACCTTGGGCGTGTCATAGAAAAAGAATTCAGTGGCCGAGGCCAACGGCGTCCCCGGGACCAGTCCGAGGAGGCGGTAGGTGAACCACTGGGCGAAAGGCTCCAGAAAAGCGTAGAGGATGCCCCAACCTGCTAGCGAGAGGACTCCTGCGAAGATCGCCTGGGGGACTGTCCAATCCCTTCTTTTCCCAACATTGAGGGGTGTGACGGGATCGCCACCGCCATCTTCACCAGTAGCTCCCGAACAGCAGCTCTTACTTTCCATGGTCTATCCGAACTCCACCCCGGCGAGCAGACGATGGGGGCAGCGAAGTTGAGGCGGCACAACGAAGCGAATCATTTGGCAGAACGGTAGAATACTTATTCTGATCAGCCAATACCGCTTCGATGCAATCGAAGAAGCGCAGGATGCAGGGTACCCGCAAACGGTAGTAGACATAGAGCCCTTCTTTGCGGTTGGCGAGCAACCCTGCCGCCTCCATCAAAGAGAGGTGCTTGGAAACCGTGGAGAGGTCGGAGCCGACCAGTGCCTGCAAATCGCAGACGCACTTTTCTCCCTTGGCCAAAGCCTCTATGATGAGCAGGCGGCTTGGATGGGCCATGGCCTTCAGCACCCGTGCCTTGCCGATGATAAGCGGATCCGGTTCAATCACAATGCTTGGTATAATAGCCAACTACTTCATTATGTCAAGGAAGCGTATTACGAGTACGTTGGGGACAGATTCCAAATCTGTCCCCATTAGGTAGGGTCAATCTGTCCCAATTGGCACTTTTTATTCCACCATCAGATTCAATGTTATCGTCGTGCCTGGCGAACCGAACAGCATCAGGTAAGCTGCCTTGCCGGAGCCGGGAAGAACAGCGCTGCCGCTACCCGGGCCGGAGGCGATCTGTTTAAAATCAGCGTCGAAGAGCCGCCATTCGTCTCCGCCGTTGACCGACAGCGAGCCGGTGGCAGGCAGGATGCGCCACTCGTTGAGGCCTTCGCTGCCCATGGTCGCTGTCGAGATCCCGGGGGCGAGAGACGGTACGCCTGCCAGCGGGCAGAACAGCGTGCTGCCCTGGCGAAGCCACTCTTCACCCCCTCTGGCAACCACGGCGATATCGTTCAGGTCGCGCCCATCGTTTTGAGGTATCAGCAGGAACATCCGCGCCAGAGCGTCGTCAGCTGACGCATCGACGATTTCCATCTTGGGCGTGAACAGATAACCGGGCAGGTCGGGCATGGCTTTCAGCGAGAAGCGGGGTCCGGTGTCGTTGCGCAGGAAGTGCTGGTCATACATGCTCATGTTGGCGGCCAGGTAGGTCTTGCCGGCTCGCGCCTGCCATGCTGCCGTCACCTGCGGTTTGGCGTAGAGCTTCTCCATAGACAGGAGGGTGGTGGAATAGTGGCCATAGCCAAACGACGAGATCCTCACTGCAAGGTAGCGCCGCCCATCGCCGGTGACCGGTTTGAAGGAGAGCATCGGCATGTCATCGCTCGTATACCAGCCGTCCGTGCGCAGTTTGAGATTCTGGACTTCCGGGCTCCACCCGCCGTCAGTCCCCACTTCCAGGGAAAGGGAGTGATCCGCCGCAAAGCTGGCGCGACGAGCCATCAGGTTGGCGGCATACACTCCGCTGATGGCCTCTTCGTCGGTTCCGGAGGGGGTGACTTCCGGCAACAGGGCGGGCACAAGGGGGGCAGGCATGGCGGTCAGCCGGCCGCGTTCGACCAAGGCGCGGAGCAGGATCTGTTCAGCAATGGGTAAGACTTTTGTGCCTCCCGAAAGATCGGTAAGGATGATGACGGCCAGTCGCTCCTCCGGCAATACAAGGAATAGCGCGGAATAGGCAAGGGTTGCGCCGCTCTTGGACCACCCCTTTATTCCGACAGCTTTCATCCCCGGCTCGGCCACCGAGTCCCAACCCAAACCGTATCGGGTAAAATCCGATGGCAGCGGATTGAAGGTGCCGGTGGTTTGGTCAGTTCCCATTTGGGCCACCGAAGTAGGCGAGAGCACGCGGGTGGCGCCGAGAGCGCCGCCGTTCATCAACATCATGGCCAGGCAGCCCATCTCGGAGGGGGTCGAGTAGAGCCCGCCGGCAGCATAGATGCTGATGAATTCCGGCGTCACGAGCTGCCCATTGACGTAGGATTCGGCATAGCTTCCCGGCAGCAGGTCCTCGGTCTTCTGCGGATAAAGGCTGTTGTTCATTCCCAGCGGGACCAGGATCTGCTGGCGAACGAAGTCGGGATAGCTCTGTCCGGTGAGCGCCTTCACCAGGATCTCAACCATGGTGAAGCCGTCATTGCAGTAGACGTTCAGGTACCCCGGCTCGTGCTTCAGCCGCTGTCCCTTCAGCATCGCCTGCACCTGCTCGGCATAGCCTGAATACGGCGCTGACAGGAATCCGTTACGCCAGTCGAAGCCGCTGAATCCCGAAGAGTGGTTGATCAGCATGCGCACTGTGATATCGCGGTATTCCGGCGAAAGCATGCTGAAGTCCGGCAGGTAGGTCACCAGCGGTTCGTCCAGCTTGACCTTGCCCTGCTCGACCAACTTCATCACGGAGACGGTGGCCAGTATCTTGCCGGCCGACCCGATGCAATAAAGGGTATCGGTGGAGGCGGCTTTGCCGGTAGACTTCTCGGCCACTCCGAAGGCCTCACTCCAGAGCACCTGTTCGCCATCCACCAGAGCAACCGACATCGAGGCGCCGCCGGTTTCTTCCAAGGCTTTCTGTATCGCAGCGCGACCTTCGGCGATGGTGGCGCTGTAGGTGTGCTGGACCAGGGGAGTAAATGTGGAACCCGCGCAGCCGGTAAGCAGTAAGGCTGGCAGCAGGAGAAAACAGAAGATCAGGCAGCGTAGTGTGATTTTCATTCGATAGTCTCCTTCCTTTATCGAAAAACGGCGCTTACTCAGGTGTTTCCCAACAAGATTACCACAAGGAAAATGAGGAAAATGGAGACAGCCACTCATTTCCCGGCCATCAAGAATAATCAGTCGTTGTTCCCGATGATTTCGATCGAGGAGACAACAGATACAGCCAACTCTCCCCGTTGGCGATCCATCTCGTGACTGAAGAAGATCGTTTTGTGGTAGAAATGGAAATAAGAAATCTGACAACCTGCAGGAATACCTGATGAATAGTCGCTTGATTTACGGATTCTTGGCGAAATTCTATGACTTGTTCGACCTGATCTTCCTTTTTGGGGGAAAAGGCAGTCCTCGTTTTGGTTTGTTGGAGGTTATCCCCAATACATCTGTGACGATCCTGGATGTCTGCGTCGGAACGGCTGCAAGTTCTTTGGTAGTGGCCAGCCGAAACACCGAGAACCATATCCTGGGCATCGATATTTCCGACGACATGTTGGCTATGGCGCGACGGAAGATGGCTCGAAAGAAGCTAACCAATCTCGAAGTGCGGAATATGTCAGCGACAGCAATGCAATTTCCGGACAACAGCTTTGATGTGGTCATGGTCTCCTTTGCTTTGCATGAATTGGAGAAAGAGCAGCGAGAGAAGGTTTTTCAGGAAATCTCGCGCGTGCTGAAAGCTGGGGGCACGTTTTGCGTTGTGGACTTTGCCAGGCAGCGCAATCGTCGCAATCGAGCTTTCTTGAGAGTATGGACCCTGCTTGAGCCGTCTTGTTTTTCCGAGTTCCTAGGGATTGACTGGAGTGTGCATCTGAAAGTTTATGGTTTGTCCTTGGAGAGCGATCGGGAATTCTCCTTCTCCAAGGTATGGCGATTGCGAAAAGAATAGGCACTTCATCGATGCTCGCTCCGTATCTTAACCTGATGTAAGCGTTCAACCTCTTATAGCAAGTTTCCGATGTTGAGAACTTTAGCCCCAAGAGAAATGCACCTCATCCAAACCGCAGACATGGCGCTTCTAATAGTAGTACTTGTGAGGCGACGGATGCCGGGGTGCCCACCGAGAGCCTTGCGTGTGGATATCAATTTGGATCGCTAATGACCCTGACAGCACCCAGGAAAAAGACGCATCCTACTCTCGCTCGAAAACCTGGCAGGGTGGGCAAAATACGATCTGAGCTTTGAGATTGCTTCTATTCTCAGGATTGTTGCGAATCGGCACTAGTCCCTACCGGCTGTGTGTTCGAGGACCAAGACCAGCAAGGAGGATGTGAATGAAGAAGTTTCTAGTAGGTATGCTCGTTACGTTGCTTGTGTTAACCCAGTTTATGCTCCCGGTCTTGCCGTCCGCCCTCGCCGCCGCTCCCTCTGACATTG
>Ga0247842_10000198_pt1 | contig 136158 bp, 145 predicted proteins | sample LaCruzMarch2015__3_FD_192411 | JGI IMG/M metagenome (GOLD analysis project Ga0247842, IMG submission 192411) | Freshwater microbial communities from meromictic Lake La Cruz, Castile-La Mancha, Spain - LaCruzMarch2015_19m | ecosystem: Environmental > Aquatic > Freshwater > Lake | place: Spain... | reverse complement strand
TCTACTAAAAATAATATTCTTTGTGCCCATCGTGCACGCATAAGCGCATCCATGAGTGCAACACACGTACGTGTTTTTCCTGTCCCTGTTGCCATAACTAATAGAAATTTCCTTTTCTTTTCTTCTATTTGATCAAGAACTGTGCGGATTGCTTGTATTTGAAAGTCACGTTGAACAATATGAGTATCTATCATCTCAATTGATAGTGGTTTCTTTTCAGTAGTAATAAATCTAAGTTGCTCGAGTTCCTTTTGTGTTGGAAATCCGTATACTTTTCGTGGCGGATAGTTATCCATGTCCCAGAAGAAAGTTTCATATCCGTTGGTATAAAAAACAAACGGAAGTTTACCACCATGAATTTTCTGTACATTTTCAGCGTATTGTTTAGCCTGTTCTTTTCCTATTCGAGCATCTTTTGAAGTTCTTTTTGCTTCTACAACTGCCAGTGGTTTTTGATCTTTTCCGAGCAGTAGATAATCAACAAATTGATGATCGGTATATGGATCGTCTGGATTCGGCTTAGAGTCACCAAGATATAGATCAAATTCTAAAGATACCTGAGAAGGATTATTTATATCCCAACCTGAACGTCGAAGATTAACATCAATTATTTCTTTTCTAGTCTGTGCTTCATTTTTATCCATAAATTCAAAGCGGATTTTAATATTGTCTCTAAATCATATTATAGAAGAAAATGCTGATATTAGCATCCATCTATGCGATGAGATACCTGTATTCGAGCTAAATACAGTGTTATAATTACCTCATAACTCAGCCTGGAAGCTGTACCGCGTGTAAACGCGGGACTCTGCGTTGGATTCAGTAAGGGGCAACCCAAACGAATCCAACGCTTCCAGGCTGAGGACAACGCGGGTTGTCCCTTTTTGATTTGTATAAGTTTGACACCTCGCTTAAGGAGGATTTATGGATCAATCTAATCAGCCGGAGCAAACTAAGCCAAAAACTAGTTTGTTGAAGTTATTTCTTCTTGTTATATTCTTTCCGTTTACGCTCAGTTATCTCATCTGGAAACAAAATAAATTACCTGTATTTGCGCGAATACTAGGAATTATCGTGTTATGGAGTGTGTTCATAGGTATCGGATCGTCAAATTCAAATAAAACTGATCAGAAACAAACAATGCAAGTTCCTGTAACAACTAATCAAACTGTAACACCGTCAAATACACCGGAACCAACCAAAGAACTAACGTTCAAGGATAAGTTATTGGCATTAGCTCAAAAAACTACAACAAAAGAAGCTACTGTCGAATATGACGAGAAGGAAAAGTTAGCCACGGTTACTATTCCAAAGTCAGTAACCTATTGGGATGACACCGCTATAGTAAAGAGTTCATGGGCATATTTCGTGAAGTTTGGACTGGAAGCATTTAAATTACCGGAAGTAAATGAAATCGGCATCCAAATACGGATGGATTTTGTCGATTCCTACGGTAAAACTTCTGAGGGTAATGGTGTAACAATATTTATGAAGAAAGCCAACTTCGAGAAGTTTACTTGGGAGAATCTACGGTTTAAGGATATTACCCAACAGTTAACGGATAATGGAGACTATTTTGTTCATGGAGCTTTGTGGAAGAAAGTTAAGCAACAAGATTTGAAGTTGAGCTATTAATAATAGTTTGAGTTGAAATGCTGTCATAGCTGTCATCCTGTCATACGAACGTATATTTTATTCTACGTTTCGGTGTGAAGCGATTGTCATTTCCCCCCTTACCCCCCTGGGTATTCAAACTGTGAATCGTTTGTATTCAATTCTAGTTTTAGGTTGGATCTATCAACATTGGCTTTCCATACGTTTCGTATGTGTGAGCTGAAATCGTCTTTCACCATTTGTTATCATAGGTGTTCCCTCGGCGTACGAATTCTTTTAAGTTGTCATTGCCTGCCGCCTCATGCGGACTATCAAATTAGTTTTTGATAATTTAATTTTAATCCATTAAAAAAGTGGGGTTATAAAAAAACTCATTTTCGTTTGATACCCAATTCACCATCTGAATTCAAATTGCCGATATCTGAATTCGATACCATTTTCAGGTCAACGAGGCCTATCCATCATGATAAATTTTTCGTTGGCCATATAATCTATTATCTTTAGATACGAAAGACCCTGAGCGTCATCTCGTAAACCCGAGCGAATGTCTGAGTTTCTATCAACAGGTGGTTAATTGGCGCATAAATGCAAGATTACTCGGGAGAATATTTATACCAATGCCTTACTCAAGGCGTTTGGTCCATGAAAAAAATAGGATTGGGGTGGTTGTAGACATCGGGTACAAAAGGTATCCATAGAAGTTTAAAGCGTCATGACAGGCTGTATACAAAATGTGTACAGCTCTATTTATCATACGGTTCCATGATATTACTTTGTTGCATGTCCAAGTTGCAGTACTATTAAGGATAGTATGATGGATAATTTTTTCTTACGGAAGGCAAAGATAGTTAGCTATATCGAAGAAGAGTACGAATTACTACCTGATGATGCTGTGGTTGTAGTTATTCACTCGAATAATGAATATGTAAAAGATATTCCCCGCGAATCCATCAATCGTATTCTTAATATTATGGTAGATAGGGATAACTCTATTACTATAACGGGGTGTAGAAAAACGATAGATCCAACCACATCAGAAGAGTTTGACACATACACAATAGATGTTATAAAAGACGGCTTTAGTTCCTATGCTAGTGCCATACGAAATAATGCAGAAGCAAATGATGAAATCGCACTACGATTGGAAAAGGGTGAAAACGATGAAATATTCCTTTCCGGACCGGAGTTAAGAGAAAGAAAGTTCAATATATTTGATACTGATAGGCCAAAACAAGTAAAGGACATATTTATTGGTCTATTACGGCACATAAACACTATTGAAAATAGTAATCCGATTAAAAAGGAAACATACAAACTACAAACTATACTTGCACCATTATTTGGGAGTATCGACAAAGATCTTATTACCCAATATGAAGAGTTATATTTGCCAGAACAAATTCAAAAACATACAAAAAGATTTTTTCAAAAAATTTATCGATATTTTATTACAAAAAATAAAGATGGAACTATAATATTCCGCCCTGCAATTACCTATAAAAATTTGAAAATTATTAAGGAAGAAATTGGAGAAGACCAATATATCCTGTTGTTTACGAAAGTGCTTCAAGAGTCATTTTCTCCTGATAGTTTGACTTCATAATAATCTTCGTTAGTTAGTGACTTAGCAAATTTATCCTCGTTAAGCGTACGCCGTTATCCTCGTTTTCCGTTTATCGGTTTTATACCCCTTTTGAGCCGTATCATAGGCTAAGTATTAAAACATTAAGGAGGTATTTATGAAACAAAAGTGTTTTTAGGGTTTGTAAGTTTATATAAAATGTTTATTTTTTTTGGAGGTTATATGTATAAAAAAAGTGATGATAAAAAAATGTATCTAATTAAAGAATTATATTCAGGATTTAAGGATGGATGGCATGAGATGGTATGTGGAACTAAGCATTATCACAGCATGCGTAGTATTGATGGTCATAAAATAGAAATTTATTATTTTAGATTTTATGAACCAAGTACAAAACATTGTATTGACTTAACAGTCCATTACAGAGCAACAGACTATAAGAAAATAACAGCTTTAAAAGAAATATATGATTCCTGGTTTAATGATGGTATTAAAGAAATATCCTTGGATAGTTTTTTGAATAAGAAATGTAAAATGTTAACCAAGAAAAATACTAAAACAGGAGATGCTGAACTTCTTAAATTTGCCCCATTAAATTGAGCTTCTTGAAGTTGCCCGGACCTGCTTCGGTCCGGGCGAAAACCCGAAGGAATACTATGGATACAAAATCACCAACAGCAGAAGAACTATTGAATTGTAAAGTGAATGTCTATCAGGATAAATATTTGATATCTGATGGTATATATGAGGCTAAATTGATAGGGATCAAAATTGAAATTAATAAGGATAGTGTTCAGGTTCGTTTTCAATATCTTCTTAAGGATAAAAAATATCAAAATTACCCAGTGCATTCTTTTGATACTTTTTACCTAAAAGACTCTGAGACAAAGGACGTTGATTTATCGGATATCGACCCGATGATTATATATCCTCATCCTTCAAAGTCTTTTCCTAATCTAAAACCTACCGATCAGGACCGGCTATTAAATTTAATCATGAAGATTAACTCCGATTGTGCCGTTAAGGTAGCGAATTACGCATTGATCCAATCAAGTGTTTATCCGACGGCATTTTTTTAATTGATGTTGAATATGAAAACAAATACTTCTTCTCACTCTAATCAAACACAAGCCGAAAGACTTGTATCGTTTGTGACTTCTAACGGTTACGACTTATTCCATGACCAGCTTGGTGATGGGTACATATCCGAAGCAGAACGACCACTTATCGCGTGGCGTCTTCGTGGTTCAGAAGCAAGTAGTCTATTGATGAAAATAGCATGGAATACGTTTGGGAAAGCCCTACGGCCTGATTCGCTTAAGAGTGCAATTTTAGTTCTCGATGGTATAGCTAAATACAATAATCCTAAAAAAGAAATATATACCCGAATAGCAAAAATAGGATCAACGATTTATTACGATATAGGTGATGATAAACATGTCATTAAAATTGATGAATCCGGATGGGTTTTACAAAATGGTGCTCCGGTCTACTTCAGAAGATACGCACATCAAGTCGTACAGACACTTCCTGAACGTGGTGGTGACATACGGAATATCAAACAATATGTTCACATTGATGGAATTACAAATGAAATACTACTTACTACCTATCTCACGACATGCTTCATTAGTGATATCGATAGACCATTATTACTTCTATATGGTCCAGCCGGTGCCGGAAAAAGCTCTACGTTGGAGTTCGTTCGTTCACTTATCGATCCAAGTAGAACTCCATTGCTTCAACCTCCAAAAGATATTAATGAAATGGTTCAACAGGCAAACAAGAACTATGCATTTTTTCTGGACAATGTTTCTTCTATAAAACAGGATATATCGGATGCTTTATGTCGTTTTGTCACTGGTAACGCGTTTTCAAAACGGGCTTTATATACGGACGATGATGATATTCTCTATGAATTTAAGCGGGTAACGGGATTTACAAGTGTTGCTCAGATTGCCTCCAATGCTGATTTGTTGGACCGTAGTTTGATTATTCAGCTCGAATTACTTGATGAAGAAAAGCGAATTTCAAAGGAAAAAATTAATTCCGATTTTGCCATAGAGAAACCTTACTTGTTTGGAAGTTTATTGGATTCGGTTTCTAATTCACTTAGAACCGTTAATCAGTTTAGGATAGACAAGCTTCCACGAATGGCCGATTACTATAGATACGCTGTTGCTTCTTCTGAATATCTCGGATATGGAACGGAAAGATTTGTCGAGGCATATTTATCAAACACACAGGTTCAAAAGCAGGAAACAATCGAAACTTCCTCAGCTATCCAAGCAATTCTTATCTTTATGAAAGATAAAGAATATTGGACTGATACACCAACAGGTCTATATTGGCGACTTAAACATATCGCTGAAAAATTTGAAATATTAACCGGATTTCCAAAGGGTGTTACCGGATTATGGAGAAAAATTCAGGAAACCAAAGCGACGCTCTTATCTATCGGAATAAATATCACAAAAAATCGTACTTCAAAATCCAGATCAATCACCATTGAAAAGACTTCAAAATTCAATAAGACCATATCAGAAAGTGTTCCAGATATTAATGAAATTGATGAACGACCTGTATTTACCAATGACGTTGGTGGGAAAAACGACGCGGTTATCAGTTATGTGGGTGAAAGAGATGAAGATAACAACATCGTTATTACTAAACACACTTCTTATAAATAATTATGAGATTGCCTAAAAAAGCACTAGTTGAATATAAGGAACTTATTATAAAACACTTCAACCTTGAGATGTCTGATAATGAAGTTTTACATAATTCTTCACTTTTGATGGCTTTATTTGAGCGAATATATCAACCGATGTTAAAAACTAAGTTTTTAGAGTTAAATTTACCCTCCACAAATTGAATATGTACAAATTTGATCGTACCATTAATAATAACCCTATAGTATGGATATACCGAGTTTGGATTATTCTAACGCTCTATATAAATGTTATATATATCTTATTCAATCGGATATCGATACGTGCCCCTCCCTAGAATTACAAGAACGCATATTGGTAGATATTGCGGAGCAAAATGAGTTAAACGCAATAGAAGTTATAGTAGAAAAACAAAATTCCCATTCTAAATTCAGACGATTGATTAAAAAACTGAAAAATGGAACTGTCGAGGTTATATTAACCTATTCATTTTCACAATTACCTTCATTTGATGAATCAATGTTTGCTCAAATCCTAACCTCTGAACAATTTGGCTACCTCAATTCTTCAGAACAAAAATAATTAAAAATTTAAAGGAGAACATATGTTAGATACTGAATACCAAAAAGGAAAATATTTCATGTACCTCAGGAAAAGTACTGAGTCAGAAGAGAAACAAGTCGCTTCAATCGGAGATCAAAAATCTGATTTGGAAGAAATTATTCAAAGAGAAAAATTGCAAATAGTTCAGATATTTGAAGAATCAAAGTCTGCGCACGATCCAGGAAGACCGATTTTTAACGAAATGATGGATCGGATCAAAAATGGTGAGGCAAATGGAATTATTGCCTGGCATTTGAATAGGTTATCGAGAAATCCGGTCGATGGAGGCCTAATAATATACTTTCTTGATAAGAGATTAATAAAATTTATCCGGGTAAAGGATAGAGTTATATTGAATACGTCAACCGATAAATTTATGGTAAGTATTGAACTCGGAATATCTAAAAAATATTCTGATGACTTGAGCGACGTCGTTAAACGAGCCAACAGAGTAAAATTCAATGATAGATATGAGTGGGCAGGAAGACCGAAGCCCGGATATTTAAATAGTTTTGATCCTGTGACAAAACTGAGACCCACGGTGATTGATCCAGATAGATTTCATATCCTTAAAGATTCCATGAAGAAAATTATATATGATAACTATACGACCTTGGAGGCACTTCATTGGCTTAATGACGATATGAAGTATAAAACGAGAATGACAACTAGTGATGGTGGGAAACCACTTCAAAAATCCGCGTTTTATCGAATACTTAAAGACACATATTACTACGGCTTAATCACTAGAAATGAAGATGGTGAGAAAAAAGAAATAATGGGCAGACATTTACCTATGATTACCAAAGAAGAATATGATGCCCTTCAAGAACGTCTTAAAAGAAAAGATAAACCAAAGATCATTAAACATGAATTCGCGTACAGAGGAATCATGAGATGTGGTGATTGCGGAGCAAGTATTATCGCTCAGGAAAAATATCAAATCATATGTCCTGTGTGTAAATTAAAGTTCCATCGCGGTAAGAAAACGGTGTATTGCCCCAAATGTAAAACAAATATTAGTGAAATGACTAACCCAAAAATTCTTCACTATGTGTATTACGGATGTTCGAAGCGTAAGAATCCTAAATGCCCTGAAAAACATATACAGATTTCAAATTTAGAGCAACAAATTGAAGAGATGTTGGCTAAATATGAAATACCAGAAGATTTTTGTAAATGGGCGTTAAGATACCTTAAAGTTTGGACGAAGGACAAGACGGATAATCAAAAGGTTATTCGTGAGAACCTACATAAACGTCATTTTGAACTGCAACAAAGACTTGATAATTTGGTTTTGGCATATACTTCTCCTGAAAATAAGAACCACGATATTATGCCCAAAGAACAATTTGAGCGGATAAAGTTACCATTAACTGATGAAAGAGATACCCTTCTAGGTCAACTAGAGAGCTCAGACAGATATCAGGATGAAGTAATTGAGCTTACCGAAAAAACGTTCAATTTCAGTTGTTATGCCCGGTACTGGTTTGCAACAGGTGACCTTCGAACAAAAACTCAAATTTTGGCTACACTTGGTAATAACCTAATCATTCGTGATAAAAAGTTATTACTCGAGCCATCCACACCGTTCGTAATACTTGAAAGGTCTAAAAAAGATGTGGCTGAAATAACAAAATGTTATAACCTAGACAAAGAGATTATTCCGACAATCCAAACCAATCTTCCAGACGCTCTAAAGTACAAGATGCTGGGAGACTTGGATTCGAACCAAGATACCATCCTCCAGAGGGATGTGTACTACCATTGTACGATCTCCCAAAATATATAAGTACCACTTTATTCTGGCAAGCTGATTATACCACCCTGAGACCGAACAATTAATTCATCTTTTATCAGCCCATTAATGAGGTTAGATGCAGATTCTGCATCTTTTTGATATTCTTGTTTTAACAATCTTCTCATGTCCTTCTCTTTTCGATCATTTTCACGTAATTTATCCATGATTCTTCCCCGAAAAAACCGATTTGATTCAATAAATGGTTTTGACTTTATAACTTTATAAACTTGATAAACTTTTAACTTGCGCGATAATTCTATCGCGCCGTAGTCCATCAGAGCCTGGTGCCATTCCCAGGATTTACCCTTAGGAACAAGCTGATCAGCAACTTCTTGAATGATTTTTTCCGGCTGCTTCTGATCCTGAAAGAAAAAATGGGTGATGATCTTCCTTATATTAGTATCCACCATGGCAATATCTCTTTTAAAGCTAAACACAAGTATTGCCCGAGCGGTATACAGGCCAATACCAGGGAGCTTTCGAAGCGCCTCCTCTGAAGCTGGAAATACCCCTTTATGAGCCTGTAAAACAGCCTCAGCAGCCTTTTTGAGGTATAAAGCACGCCTGTTATACCCCATACCCTTCCAAATCCGTAACGTACCTGCTGTTTTAGCCATAGCAAGCGCTTCGACCGTTGGATAAACATCAATAAACTCGTTGAATTTTGTAGTCACCCTCTGCACCTGCGTTTGTTGAAGCATCACTTCGGAAATCATGATTTTATATGGATCATGGGTATGACGCCAGGGAAGATCTCTTCTATTTACTTTCCACCAATCAAATATCATCTTTTGAAATTTCCGGATGTCTTGTGGTGTTAACGTCATACAACAAAAGAGATAGAACCAATAAGATATCTAAAACGAGTATGGCAAACAAATTTATAGTTTAGGAGTAGGTGTAGATTTTGCGGGCAAATCAAAATCTTTTATTTGCATCACTTCAGTAAGTGTATTATTTTTGCTGTCCCACAACCCTTTTACCCGAATCCTGTGGCCTTCCAAAATAGAATTTACACTAATATTTGCTTGAATCCTATTTACTATAATTCCTGCAATAGTAACAATCTGTTCCCCACGTTTTGCCGTAGTAAGAACCAAATTATTTGAATTGTTTGATTTTACTGTTCCAAAAAATACTCCATGACGCTTTTGAATCGAAATATTGCGTATCAGTCTTGCCTGCACTTCACTCATCTCCTGATTATTCCATTTCCCATGAATATTCACCGCATCATTCAGATTGATTTCTGTTAAATCTGATTTTCCCCAAAACTTTCTCAACCACCGGGTAGAATTATCAAATTTTACTGTATATTCTTTCTCATCCTCTCCTTTTACTGTGAATGAATCGGTCCCTTTCATTACTACAATAGCATTGAGAAGCGCTGCTTTTACTTTTGCGATATTTTTTACATCTAGTATATTTTCTTTTCTTTCCTGAATCACTTCTTTTCTCTTTTCCTGTAGAGGAGGTGCTACAGCAAATACTGAAGGAACAATAATGAATACCATTATAAAACAGAGTGCTATTTCATAATATTTTTTTTGCATATATTTTTCCTCCTTATTCTGCTGTTTCGTAATAAACAGTGATTTCCGCTTCACCAACATTTCCTTCCTGATCATTTGCCACAGCCATAATCGGATTATCTCCTTCTTCCAAAGTCAGACTCACAGAAAAATCACCGTTGACGTCAGCAATGGTTTCTTTGCCGTTGATAAATACTTCCGCTCCTGAAATTGTTTTTCCCCGAAGAGTTATATACGCAGACGTAACTGTCGATTGATCCGACGGAGAAATAATCTGTAATTGAAGACTATTTTCTCCTACATTCATCTTTTCCTTTGATTCGAGTACATCCGCCTGAATATTTCTTTCCGTAGAAATTTCTCCTGATTCTTTGTTTAACTTTGATTCTGCCAGACGCTTGTTAAATACAATAAATCCACCAATTCCAATGGCTATCATAAGTAAAATGAAAATGCTAATACTCACCATCATCGTATTTTTCATAAAGAAAAACCTCCTTCTCGTGTATGCCTACTATCAATAGTAGCGTGTATGGAAAATTATGCAACAATACTCTCATATAGTACAATATAGGAATGAAATGCGGTATCGTAGCCCTTATCGGACGGCCAAATACAGGGAAATCAACACTTCTCAATAATATTATCGGACAAAAAGTTTCGATAACGTCTCCCAAGCCTCAAACGACACGATTTCCTATACAAGCGGTCTTTGAGGATGACCGGGGACAAATTGTATTTGTCGATACTCCGGGAATATTTGCAAGATCCTCAAATCCCCTTTCTCGAAAATTGAATCAAAATGCAGAGTCTGAACTTTCAAAACAAATATCTCTCGTCCTCTATCTAATCGACCATACCCGAGAGCGCGATGTGGAAGAAAACCGCGTTTTGGGTATCGTACGAAAAGCTCATGGTCCCAAAATTTTGGTGATAAATAAAACAGATATAAAAAATCCAACACACATCATTCAATATGAATTCATGAGAGAAGAATTTGACGAAGTTATAGAAATATCCGCTCTTATGCACAAAAATCTCAATATCCTTCTCACCACCATATTTTCATATCTTCCTGAAGGTGAGCCTTTGGTTGATACCGAAAAAATGGCTCATCCGGGTATAAATATGGACAGCAAATTATTTATTTCCGAACTTATCAGAGAAAAAGCATATTTATTTTTACGAAAAGAAGTACCGTACACCCTCACTGTTGTGGTGGATGAACTTACAGAACGGACAAATGGAACGCTGTATGTACAAGCACGGATTCTCACATCGGATGACCGATATAAAAAAATGATTATCGGCAACAATGGATATATGATCAAAGAAATCGGCATGGCTACACGAAAAGAGCTGGAAACTGCGACACGAAAAAAAGTATTTATGGATCTTCAAGTGGAAACTGATCCACATTGGATGGAACGCTTCGCGGAATAAACAGATATTGATACTACGCCAATCGAACAAAAATTCTTTCTAAGATTTCCTCTTTCCCAAGTATTTCGAAAGATTCCAAAAGCGGAGGGCCTACAGTTTTACCGGTCACAGCCACACGGAGTTCCATAAATACATCTTTTGCTTTCATATCAGCTTTTTCTGATGCTTCACGAATTGCTTTCTCCATCGTATCATGATTCCATTCACATATTTTTAATGACTCCACCCCTACCCTTAAAGGACTCTCATTCAAAGGCTTTTCAAATTCCTTTGGCCGCTCAAAGAAAAATCCTGCTAAACTCTCGAACTCCGAGAGTATTTTCATCCGTTCTTTCACAAGTGGTATAATTTTTTCTATCATCTCAAGACTATATTTTTTCTTATAAAATTCATAAATCATTATTTTTATATCTGAATTTTGAATTTTTTTCAGATATTCTCCGTTCATCCATCGTAATTTCTCCTGATCAAAAACCGGTGCGGTCGTCTGAATATCTTCTATTTGAAATACCTTTATCATATCCTCAACACTAAATAGTTCTTTTCCACCCGGATACGCCCATGCCATGAGCGCTAAATAATTTTTTAGCGCTTCAGGAAGATATCCTTTTTCCCTGTAGTCCCCGACCCATACGGGATTTTTCCGTTTGCTCAACTTACTTTTATCAGGATTTCGTAAAACTGATACGTGAGCAAATTTCGGTAATTCCCATCCGAGATAGGTATAGAGAAGAATGGATTTAGGAGTGGAGGATATCCATTCTTCACCTCTGATAATATGAGTAATTTCCATGAGGTGATCATCAACGACCACTCCCAAGTGATACGTGGGGAACCCATCAGATTTTAAAAGCACCTGATCATCAATAAGCGCATTTTCAAATGAAATATCCCCACGGATGAGATCATGAAAGGCTGTCGCTCCACCATCAGGAACATTGAGACGAATGACATATCCTTCCCCGTTTTCCATTCTTTTTTGAACTTCTGTGGCTGAAAGTGTTTTACAAAGCCCGTCATACATCGGCGGTTTATGCTCTTCTTCCTGTTTCTCTCTCATTTCCTGCAACCGATCCGATGTGCAAAAGCAGCAATACGCATATCCTTTTTTCACTAATTCCTCGGCATATTTTTTGTAAATTGGCAATCGTTCTGATTGCCGGTACGGAAAATATGTTCCTCCGATATCCGGCCCTTCATCATGAGAAATTCCTAACCACTTCAGAGATTTCAATATCCGCTCCTCTGATCCGTCAACAAGACGTTTCCTGTCTGTATCTTCTATACGGATAATAAACTGACCTTTATGCTTTTTTGCAAATACATAGTTGATAAGGGCTGCGTATGCATTACCAATGTGCAGATCAAAACCGGTTGGAGATGGTGCAATACGGGTACGAATGGGTCTCATAGAGAGATGATATCACGAAGTCATCATGCTGGTAAAATATTGTATACTAGATACGATATACTAAATAATAATTTTATGGCATCTCTCACGATTACTGCATATCATACTAGACGCGCAATTAATTGGGCGATATTGGGACTGATTCTTTATATAATTATCAGACTGAGCTGGGGAATATTTGCTGCAATTTGGCTCATGCTCTTTCCTCCACCCCCAACACCCGCCAATCATGCATTCGGAAAACTCTCTGCAATAAAATTTCCTACAACGACCGATGCATCAGATCTTCGATACCGATTAGAAACCGTAGAAGGATATGTTCCTCCTGCATCAGAGTCCGCAATGGTATTTTTTATGCCAAAAAACCCTGCTAACTTATTGGCTCTCACCAATGCAAAAGAATTTGCAAAACAGCTCGAATTTACAGATGAATCTGTACAGGAAACAAAATACCTGTATAAATTCATCGACCCTCAGGAACCGCTGCGGCAAATGCGCTTTGATATCGTATCAAAAAACTTTTCTTTACGGTATTTCTATGAACAAGACACATCTCTTTTTACCGAACGTGATGTACCGCTTCCTGATACCGCGCTTATGGAATCACTGGGAATACTTCAAAATTATTTATTGTATTCTACAGATATCGCAAATGGAATAAACACTGTTCAATTCTTAAAATTTTCAGGAGATAGTTTAATCCTTACCACAAGTCATTCGCAGGCGGATGCATTGCGTATAGATTATTTCCGAGAAAATATTGCCGATACAAAAATTTTCTACCCGAATCCAGATCAAGGTCCAATCACATTTATTTATTCCGGATCAAAACTATCCAAAAAAAGACTTCTAGAATTCACGTATAATTATTGGCCCATTGATCCCATAACAAATGCCACATATACCTTAAAAACAAGCACACAGGCTTGGCAGGAACTACAAAGCGGACTGGGATATATAGCCCGTTTTCCAAAAGGCGACAGTAAAAATATAGTCATAAGAAAAATATATCTTGGATATTATGACTCCTTGGATTCACAAACATATCTTCAACCAATCTTTGTATTTGAAGGCGATAATGGATTTATGGCGTATGTACCGGCAGTAGCTCCCCCATGGACGGAGTAGAATTGAATTCGGAGTTACGAATTAAGAATATCCCATCTATAATTCTCAAAAACCCAATCAATAAGCTTTGTCGTATCTCCAAAACGATCTTTACTGTGAAGTACCACCAAAATAATTTTTCGGTCGTTCCGTTCAACATACGTTATCAAATTTTCACCCGCAGCTTCAGTCCATCCGGTTTTTATACCTCCCACCCCAGGAATCTTTCCCAAAAGCTGATTTACATTTGATAATTTATGAAAATAAATATGATTTACATCTGATACGGTAATTTGAGGTATGGCTACCATTTTCGCAATTACCTTGTTTTGAATAGCCGTAAGAGCAAGAAGAGATAAATCCTTTGGCGTGACTTTATGCTCCGTTCCATCAAACCCCATAGGATTGGTAAAATGACTCTGATCCATATGCAGTATTTTTGCTTTTTCATTCATACGATCAATAAATTTTTCAACTCCCTGGGGGGACTGTTGAGCAAGAGCCTCTGCAGCGTCATTACCTGATTGAATAAGCGCGCCATATAATAGATTTTCAACGGTAATTTTTTCTCCGGACACAAGCCCCATTGATTGACCGTTTGAAGAAAGAGTACCTATGGTTATAACATCTTCAAGTTTATATATATCTAAAGCAACAAGAGCGGTTAATAATTTTGTTGTCGAAGCAGGAGAGAGTAACATATCTTCATTGCGTTTATATAAATATACATGTGAATCAACATCTACAACCACCACACCGGCAGCCGTAATTTCTTCACCAGGAAATATATTTGTTGTGTTTACCGGATACGGAGCCGGAGATGGAATAGGTATGGTTGGAGTAGGAATAATGCTGTTTTTTTCTGCAATTTTTTCCTTTTTTCCGTTTACAGATATTATCAATAAGATAACCGGAACAAAAAATATAAGAAGGAATAATTTTATGTACCAAAATGACGATGTTTGAATTTTATAATGAAAAAAGGAATATTTATTTTTCATGTGCTTATCATTGTACGTTCCTTCTTCGAAGGAAACAAGAATTGAGATGCCGTACACATAAAATTAAACGATATCTTTTATTTTCAACTGAATATTTCTCTTTCCATTCCACTCATTCATATCAATCATATACGCAATATCAACAGGATTATTAGTGTTTAATTGCGGGTAAAAATTTCCCATGTTGAAACCGATTGCGTCAAGAGTTGAATGTTGGAGGCGAAATTTAAGATGTTTTTGGTCCTTCCCGATACGGCGGACATCTGTTGCGGTCACTTGACGCGTTGCAAAAACCGGTTCCGGATTTCCAAGACCATACGGCTCAAAGTCTTTCAATGTTTCCCAAAAATCTTCAGTTATCATTTGAATTGGCAATTCAAGATCAATGGACAGTGTACGATTGAGCATCTCTTCGGTAATGTGAGCATCTGCATACTCCTGAATTTTTTCCTGAAACAGGGCAATCTGTTTTGTTTCAATCGTAAATCCTGCGGCAAGCGGGTGTCCGCCAACATCAATGAGTAAATTCTGGAAGCTTCGAATGGCTTCCACGATATTAAATCCGGAAATAGAACGCGCTGAAGCTTTTGAAATCACTTCTCCTATAGAAATAACAATAGCCGGACGGTAGTGCTCTTCCATCAGTTTACCGGCAACCAATCCGATAATACCAGGGTTGTAAGAATTATGAGAAATTACCACAATTTTTTTCAATACTTCTTTTCCATAAATTTTTTCGACCTCTCCTTTTGCGTGAAACACTGAATCCGACGTCATTTGTTGACGTTCTTTGTTAGTTGATCCCAATGTTTGCGCTAATTCCTCAGCCCTTTCTTTCTTTTTGGTGCACAGGAGCCGTAACGCATCCATAGCACTTGTCAGTCTACCCATGGCATTAAGCCGTGGAGCAATCATATGAGAAATACTATATGTGGTTAGTGATCCATACTCAATTCCCGAATTTTCAATAAGAGCAACCAATCCAAGACGTTTTGTGGTGTTTAATGCTTCTAAGCCATACTTCACAATGGATCTGTTCGAACCTATCATAGGTACCATATCGGCAATGGTGCCGATTGCTGCAAGAGAAAGAAGTTCATCATTCATGGTTTTTAGTTCATCGACAGTAGAAAAAAGATTTTTTGCCAAAAAATAGGCAACACCGGCTCCGGATAGCTCCGTTGTGTGAAGAATCAGACACTCCGGTATTTGTTTTGGCTTCAAATGATGATCGGTAACGATAACTTCCATTCCTAATGTTTCAGCGTACTTCACGAGCATATACGCGGTAATGCCATGATCAACAGAGATTACCAATGAAGGATGATAGTTGTTATAAATACTGTTCAATCCTTTTTCAGAAAATCCATATCCTTCTTCCTGCCTATTTGGAATATACGGCATGACACGGGCTCCGAATCTATACAACGTTTCCCACAGGATAGCGCCGGCTGTAATTCCATCAGCGTCATAATCAGCATAAACCACTATCGATTCTTTGTTTTGTATAGCTTTTCGAATACGAATAAGAACTTTTTTTAATACAACTTTATTTATTTTTACCTCCTCGGGAGTTAATTCTAATGGATTTTTTGGGTGAAAAAATTTTTCTTTATCTTTTTTTGATTTAATTCCCCGATCTATCAATAATGCTTTTACAATTATTTGAGGAGTATTTTCCTTATCTCCAATACTTGCCTTAATATTCCATTTTTTCATGGTCTCTATGGTATCATAGAAGCAACGATACCGGAAAACTCAGATAACTCGGAAGGTCAGAAACTCGGATAATCAGAATCTCTGAATTTCTGAAAGTCTGGATATCCGATACTCTGAGATTTCAGAGTTTTCTGAAAAGTTCTGAGTATTCCGAATTTATGATTCCGTTACCACAAAAAGCACAATTAATAATAGACATGTTAAAAAAGCATAATTTTCAGGCGTATGCAGTCGGTGGGTCGGTCCGGGATATTATCATGGGAAAATCTACCTTCGGATGGGATTACACGACTGATGCCACGCCGGAAGAAATACTAAAAATTTTTCCGGATAGTTTTTATGATAATCAATTCGGAACAGTGGGGATTAAAATCTACAAATCCGACAAATCTACAAATCCGACAAATAATAATGATAAAAATATTTTAGAAGATATATATGAAATAACAACTTTTCGGAGTGAGGAGGGGTATACCGACCGCCGTCATCCTGACAAAATAACATGGGGAAAAACCCTTGATGGAGATTTGGGGAGGCGGGATTTTACTATCAATGCCATTGCCTATGACGGGAACACTTTTTTTGATCCGTATAATGGCATGTCTGACATTGAAAATAAAGTAATGCGCGCTGTCGGAAATCCTGAGGAACGATTTTCTGAAGACGCCCTTCGCATGATGCGTGCCATACGTATCGCATCCGAACTTGGATTTACTATTGAAGGAGAAACCTTTCAGGCCATAAAAACGTCAGCAAAACTCATCACAGAAATTTCTTTTGAGCGTATTCGTGATGAGCTACTCAAACTGTTAAAAAGCTCATTTGCATCAGATGGGATACTCCTTCTCAAAAACACTGACATTCTTTCCTACATTCTTCCTGAACTTGACACATCATTTGCGACCCCTCAAAAAAGCCCAAAACGCCACCACTTATATGATGTAGGAATGCACTGTGTGATGTCTCTCAAATACTGCCCGTCTCCTAATCCGATCGTACGGCTGGCTACACTTCTCCATGACATAGGAAAACCTCCTACGTTTAATCAGGATTCAGAAGGAGTCATTACGTTTTATAATCATGAATTGGTCGGGGCGAAAATTGCAAAAAATATTTGCATACGTCTGCGATTATCAAAAAAAGACACGGATAAAATTTTGACACTTATCAGGTGGCATCAATTTTCTGTCGATGAACGGCAAACAGACAGTGCAATACGGAGATTTATCCGTCATGTCGGAAAGGAACATCTTGATGATTCCCTCGCGCTAAGGATTGGTGACAGACTTGGAGGCGGAGCCAGAGAAACATCGTGGCGGCTGGAACTATTCAAACAGAGACTAGAGGACGTGCAAAAACAACCATTTTCCGTCCGGGATCTCAAGGTAAACGGATTTGACGTGATGAAAATTTTGGATTGCATACCGGGACCAATTATCGGAAGCACTCTTGACTCGCTTTTTCAGGAAATAGAAGAAGGAAAACTAACAAATGACCGGAATCTTCTTTTATCAAAAATCGAAGAACTCAAATCAAAAAACAGTTAGCGTTTCTCATTTCTTTTCTTTTCCCATTTATCTAAAAGAAGCAGAACCGGGGTGGCCACAAACGGAGATGAATAGGTCCCTGTGACGGTTCCAATAAGAAGTGCCACTGCAAACCATCGGACTGTTTCCCCGCCCATCAAAACCAGAGACAATAACATGAACATAATGGTGAATGAATTGACTAATGACCTTCCCATGGTTTCCGTGAGGGCAACATTGCTCACATTTGTCAACTTCGTTCTGGTGTCTTTTCGACGGTATTCCCTGATACGGTCAAAAATCACAATGGTGTCGTGCACGGAAAAGCTCATAGTTGTCAGAAATGCAGTTACAAAAAGAGTATCCACCTCAACACCAAAAAAATGTCCCAAAAGAGAAAAACTTCCAAACATGACCAGCATGTCATGAACCAGTGACGCTACAGCCGCTATACCAAAGCGAAAACTTTTAAACGCGTACGCAACATATGAAAGGATTGCAATTACTACAAATATTGATGCAACAATTGCTTTAGAGAGCAATTCTTTTCCGATAACCGGACCCACAGTATCCTTTCTCAAAAGATCGATTTTTCCCCCTTCTTTTCCCAGTTGTGCTTGAAATGCATCAACAGCGCTTTCCGTGGTGGGTTTTATGCGAAACGTATAGGTATTTTTTCCGCTTTGCTGAATTTCAACGAGATCAATGGCATTAGTTTTGGCAATCTCCCGGAGAGAATCGTTTGTCAATTTTTTCTCGAGCGTCAATTCCAACACAGTGCCTCCGGTAAAATCAATGGACGGTCGAAGACCCCATGTGATAAGCGAATAAATTCCCGGTACTAAAACCAACGATGACAACACAATGTAAATCCAGATGTATTTAGAAAACCGTATCATGCTTTTCCTCCTTTAGGACCTCTGTATAAAACACGGATAAACGTGCGGGTAACGATAATGCCGGTAAAGAGACTTATGACGACTCCGATAAAAAGCGTCGCCGCAAATCCCCGTACCAATCCTGAACTCGGAAGAAAATCCCAATTTCCCGGATTATAAAGAATTATAGATGTAATAATGGTGGTAAAATTCGCATCCCGAATGCTATCCCATGCTTTTCCAAATCCAAGCTCCATAGCAATAACCCATGGTTTTCCTTTACGACATTCCTCCTTAAACCGTTCAAAAATCAAAATATTGGCATCCACTGCCATACCAATAGAGAGAATAAATCCTGCTATGCCGGGAAGGGTAAGGGTAACGGGAATCAGGCGGTACAAGGCAAGCGTGATGAGCCCATACACAAACAGTGCCAAATCTGCATACAATCCTAACCATCCGTATTTTAATATCATAAACAAGGCAACTATCCCAAGTCCAATAAATCCTGCACGCATACTTTTAGAAACAGAATCAGCACCAAGCGTGGCCCCGACAATCCTTTTTTCGACCACCGCTACCGGTACGGGAAGGGCTCCTGCGTTCAGCTGGAGTGTAAGTCTTTTTGCCTGATCAAAGGTAAATCCTCCGGATATCACTCCGCTGCCGTCAGTGATTTCTGTTTTCACCGTCGGCCACATGAGAGGAGTATCGTCTAAAAAAATGGCCAGTGGTTTGCCTATCAATCGTTTGGTAATGTCTGCAAATTTTTTCCCGCCATCCGGAGTAAACTCTATAGCTACTTCCGGCTCTCCGTTATTGCTGTTAAACGAAAGGGTCGCTCGTTTCAAATCCTTCCCTGTCAAATCAACAGGTTGAGTATTTTCAAGCGTTGGGGAAAGAAATGCTGCTTCTGTTGATTCTGAAATATCATTCATCTCCCGGAATTCAAGCTTTGCAGTTTGTCCGATAAGAGATAATGCCTGATCAATATCGGTGACGCCGGGTAGCTCAACAACCACCCGATAGGTCTCTCCGCTTTTTATATGTTGAACAACCGGCTCGGATACGCCAAAAAAATTTACTCTCCTCTCAATGACTTGCCTGGCTGACTCCAAAGCATCCATACGGCTCTCGACAGGAATATTCTTCATGTCCGCTTCAAGGGCTACATGAATGCCTCCTGCCAAATCTAATCCTAAATGCGTCGTAAATGTTTTTTGTATCTTCAGACTTCCGATTTGAATATTGATGCTTGGCGGATTTATTTCTTTCTGAATCGTCCCACCCCGCCAGGGAATTGAAATTTTAAATTTTTCCGGTAAATCAATAAGCGCGACGATAAACGTAAGAATGAGGAGATAAATAAAAAATTTTCGGGAATTTTTTGCCATGTGATTTTCAAGTATACTAAATTTTTATGAAGTGCGCACGAGCTCTTCTTCATCTCCGATAATCATGACACGGGATCCATCGAGAATTGAAACGACAAACGGATCTCTGCGTCTTTTTCTATACTCAAACTCTTCTTCGTTCATGACCGTATAATTGAGTTCTCTTCCACGTTTCACTTCTTCAGATTTTACAAGTTGTGATAATTCAGGCAACACTACATTTCCTACGATGAGTGCATCGATATCATTGGCATTTTTTGGTGTAATACCCCGTATGAACCTTCCGGAAAACATCACGAATTTAATTTTTCCCAGCTTTACTCTCCGTTTAATCATTTCCCACCCTAAACCTGTGGATTTTATGATCAATTCCAATAAATTATAATACAATGGATAATCTTTTCTAAACGCATAAAACAAGCGGTTTGCCCGTTGTTCTTTCGTGACCATTCCTGCTTTCTCCATGTGAGCAAGTTCACGTCTCACTGCGTTTATCTCTTCCGAGATCCTCCGTACAATATCTCTGACATGAAATATGGATCCGGGATTGGTAAGAAATAATTCCAGTATTTTTCTTCGTACTCGAGAAATAATGATGTCTTCCAGAGGCATATAAATATCCTTTTTTTATTTGGGGCAGTTCTGACAGGACTAGTACGTGACAGCCGTACCAATCGGCAGCATGTGTATCCACAACTGCCCGCGTGTAAATTGTATTTCTTTTCCGCTTGCACCCATAAATTTTGTTCTACTTGCGCGGTCTTCCTTTTCCCATGTAATTTTTTCCGCTTTTCCGTCTTCAAAAAGAAGTCCTGTTCCTGTTCCAATAGTGTTATACAAAAGATGCATATGATCGTCAACCGGACCGATTTCTTTAGCAAACTGCACAACAACAGCTTTTGCAGTCAATTGTTCATTTATTTCTAAATCCTTATGTGGAACTCCACCATTATTCCTTTTATAAATATTGGTTGCCTTATCATATAACCACTGAACGCCATAATCTTTTTCATATCCCTTCCATGCTACAAAACTAATGGTATTAGTGGCTCCTCTGTCTGCTTCTTTGGCATCATCTTTGAATTTCCATGGTTCAAACTTTTTATCCCAAGAAACCCCTTTACTGTCCACATTGGTCCATCCCCGGTCTGATGCCAGCTTGAAAAGTTTATCTGTCTGACAGACCATGGTATGTTCTGTAGCCACAGGGTGCTCCAACCGGTCATAATTCCGGTAACACGTCGGAAAAGAAATGCCGAACTGATCCAGGTCTTTTACGCCCCACTCATCTATCTGGCAAAGCGCTTTTGCCCGTTCGTCTACCGTATCATCATTACAATTACCGGCTCCTCCCACGTGGTTATATAGTGCGTCATATTCCAGAACCCATGGCAAAAAATAAGTTCGTGCGCTTCGAACCGGTGCCAAAAGCACATTTCCTGTAGAAATACCACAATAATATACCGCCATAAACCTGCTGATCCCGCCTTCAGCAATGGATTCATAGACCACGTCAGCGAAAGAGAGTCCGGATTGAGGACGGGCTTCTGCATGATTTTCAATCATCACCGCAAGCGGCCTCCTTTTATCCCAAATTTCCTTTTCCTGCTTAGTATACATCTCGCCGTTTAACGGGCACATCTGATCCCTTGGGACAGACGGATCGGTAAGAAAATGCCGCTGGGGCTTTGTAGAAGGAACGTTGAGGGTTGTGGGCGTATTTGTTTTTACGATGTTTTTTCCAAACGTAGAAAAAAGACCGTAAGAAATTCCCGTAGACACTAAATACAACGCAATTCCGATTACACCAAAAAATATAAACTGTTTTTGCTTTATATTCATTGTCGCTTTTTCTGTTTTCGGTTGAGATAGTGTTTGTTCCATATCCAGATTATATTGCATTTTTTATGGATGCCTTTTCTTCTTTTGAAAGCTCCACATCCTGACCTGCACCGGCCTTTATATATTTAATATACCACCGGTTGCCGGTTCGTGCATAGAGAGAAGTCATGACGACCCCATTGTCTTTTTGATCTAGAATAGCAATGGTAAAACTCTGACTGCCTCCCGTATCCGAAAACGGATTAAACCGGACAATGCCGATACGCTGAAGATGTGCAGCTCCTTCAATCTCCAGTTTTGTTATTGCCTGCGAAAGACCGGCGATATCTTTTTTATTTTTTGTATATGCATCCAATATCCTTTCTAATGACTCTTTTAATGAATGAGTGCTTACCCCAAACGTTAAACGATTATAATGGGAAACCATCCGAAAAACGAAAATGGAAATGACAAGATTCCAAAGTGCAAATACGAGTATACCGATTGTTGTTATTGACATAAAAGTGAACACTCTTTGTATGCATCATACTACGGGGTCATAGAAATTTTGTCAATGACTTTCTGAAAATTTGTCCCTGACCTAACCGATTGACAAGGCTAACAAAGCTATGATACGCTTCTAGCCACGAATGGAATAAGGCTATGCCAAAAAAAACAAAGAGGGAAAAAATCATAGCAGAATATCGAAGAAAACTTTCAATTGTTTCTTCCCGTCCTGACAAGACAGAACTAGTCAGAGAACATCTTCCGACACAATCATCTTCCGTATTCACCTCAACATTTACTTTGAAACAATCAGCTCCCAAAAATGAAACTCATGATGTCCTGACCCTGGATCCCCAGGAATTTTTGGCAATAAAAAAAGATCTTATGATGACACTTGCGCTAACTGTGTGTATTCTGATTGGACAGATAATTATTTGGAGAGTGGTAGGATAGGCAAAAGGATTAGCCCTCCTTCGTCCCGACCGTACGTCGGGACTTCGGAAGGGTCTAAGAAACTGTAATTACTCGTAGTAACTCGTAAACAGTTTCTAAGAGAGGTGGTGATAATCTATGGCAACAATGTACTGTGTAAAATGTAGAGCAAAGCAAGAAGATCCGGATGCAGTGAAAGTAACGTTGAAAAACGGAAAACCAGCATTAAAAGGCAAATGCCCGAAATGCGGAACCGGAATGTTCAAAATCGGCGGATAATTGAATTTTTAATTAAGAATTTACCCTGACGTTACGTCAGGAGACTGCTTTAAAAACCCCATCGTCATTGATGGGGTTTTTGTAGATCGTTTATACTACTTATATGAATAAAAAAATTCTCATGACTATAATTATCTGCATTCTTACAATATCTTCTTTCATTATTTATCTTTCATCCATACTGAACAATAAAATATCTTTTCAGACCGATGAAGCATATTGGGTAAGCACAGCAAAAATCATACCTAAACTTTTCACGGCTCGCTTTAAGGATCCTTTTTGGAAGGAATACTATGGTTTTACTAATTTTAATGGAGCTAAATATGTTTATGGCATAGGACTTTTGTTATTTAAACATACCGAAAAAGATATTGATCTGGCTGGCATCGCACCGTATACATATTATAACTGGAGGTCTTACGACGGAAATGCGTTTCCTGAAGACAATAAATTTTATCCAATCCTCCGAGATGCACGAATAATATCTTCAATTTTTATCTCTTTCAGTGTCGGTCTTATGGCATTTATATGTTTTCTAATATTCCAAAATGTAATCGCAGGTACTCTTGGAGGCATATTTCTTTTCATACACCCCATAACCCAATATGTTGCTACTCATGCATTTTCTGATAGTTTTCTTTTGTTTTTTATTCTTCTTTTGATTATTGGCATATACATGCTCTTTCAAGATAAAGCTGATAATAACAAAAAATATCAATTTATCATCCATTACAACGCGATTATATTGGCATATCTAGTAAGCATAAAAATAAATGGGCTTCTTTTTTTAGGCGCTATGAGTTTTTTAGCTGTTTGGATGTATATAACAAAAATAAAATACAAAGAAAAATCGATATATATTTCATCCGTTATAAAAATATCTTTTGAAGCGATGCTATTTTTTCTTTTATTACATCCAAATTTTTTCTTTTTTCCAAATTTTAACCCACTACAAATGATTCAAGATAGAATTACGATAACATCCCATCATATAGCTTTGTATTCCAAAATAAATCCGAGTCATGTAATCCTTACTATTCCGGATCGACTCAATTCACTTATCAAACACTGTTTTCCTTTATGGATACTTCCGTTTTTTTGTAGCGGGTTAGCATATATACTACTCCAACCCATAATTCATAAAAAAAAGGCTTTCATCTCTTTTTTTTATCAAATGCTAATTCTAGGGTACGTTACCTTTATTGGAGTGCTTACATACGTCGTATTTGATGAAATTCGATATTATCTTCCACTTTTACCTTTTATCATAATCATTTCATTGGGATGGGTATATCCCTTTTTAGACATTCTGAAACATACATATAAAACTGTAAAAAATTAGATATCTAATATCACTTTATTCCTCATTCGGGCGGTATTGGAGGGCTTCAGCAATGTGTACCGTGGTAATATTTGTATCTCCGGATAGATCTGCAATCGTCCGTGCGACTTTTATCATCCGGTAGTATCCCCTTGCAGACAAAGAAAATTGCGAGATTGCCTGACGCAGAAATTTCTGCGTCTCATCGGATAACGAACACCATTCTTTCACCATCTTATTACTCATCTCTGCATTGGACTGAATATTGATTTGTTTGAATCGCTTTACCTGAACCGTACGTGCTTTTTGCACCCGTTTCCGGACAGATTCTGATGATTCTCCTTTTTCAGATTTCGTCGTCAATTTCTCCGCTTGTACTGCAGGCACTTGTACATGAAGATCAATACGGTCAAGAAGCGGTCCTGAAATCCGCTTTCCATATCTGGATACCGTTCCCAAAAGACACGTACATCGTTTGGTAAGAGAGCCATAATTACCACACGGACATGGATTAGCCGCTCCCACCAGCATAAATTTAGAAGGATAGGTAACCGCACCGGATGCCCGTGAAATGGTAACAGTCCCATCCTCCATGGGCTGACGTAATGCTTCGAGAACATGCCTCGGAAATTCCGGAAACTCGTCCAAAAATAAAACGCCGCGGTGGGCAAGGGATATTTCTCCCGGTATGGGGTGTGCACTCCCGCCGATGAGACCAATTCTGGAGGTCGTATGATGGGGAGAGCGGAATGGCCGGTGTTTAATGATCGACTCCCCCGGCGGAAGATTGCCGGTGACGGAATATATTTTTGTTACCTCTAATGCTTCTGTTTCTGTAAGGGACGGTAATATGGAAGGCAATGTGCGGGCAAGGAGTGTTTTGCCTGCCCCGGGTGGCCCTTTCATGAAGAGGTTGTGTCCGCCGGCTGCAGCAATTTCCAGGACGCGTTTGACCTGCTCCTGTCCCTGAATATCTGCCATATCAAATTCAAAATGCTGGGATTCCTCAATCTCATCAAAAGAAATATGCGGCATGGGTACTATTTCTTCAAGTTTATTGAGGTGATGAAAAAGAGAAATGAGTGAATGGACCGGATAGACATCAATACCTCCTATAATGGCAGCTTCTCTAGCATCCACTGCCGGGACAAATACGGAATGTATTCCTTCATCTTTTGCAAATAAAGTAAGAGGCAGCACACCGTTTGTATGTTTCACTCCTCCGTCCAAAGAAAGCTCTCCTAAATAAAGAGCACTTTCTTTTTCTGGAATGAATTGTTCTGAAGCAATAAGAATACCGAGAGCTATCGGCAAATCATACATAGGTCCGGCTTTCGGAAGATCAGCAGGAGCTAAATTTACAGTAATTCGTTTAGCTGGAAATTCAGCACCACTATTTTTTATAGCAGCACGTACCCTCTCCCTGCTTTCCTCAACTGCTTTATCCGGAAGGCCTACTATCGTAAAATTTGGGAGTCCTTGTGCTGCAATATCAACCTCTACTGTTATGCCCACAGTGGTAAGTCCTACAACCACCCCGGACTGAATTTTTGCAAGCATTACAAAATACTATATCATGAATGAATAACATTTTTTATGCTAACAAAACCAAAAAATAACTAGGAAATAATGTTTCCCGTGATATAATATCATCGCGCTGGGACACTGAATCCTCGCCCCGACGTTTCGTCGGGGAGGAAAGTCCAGACAGCTGAATGGAGGGGGACTCCACGTAAGTGGTGACCATGTACCGTACGCGTAAGCGTTCTGGTGCGTTGCTGGTGACTTTTTACCAAAAGGTTAAAAGTACGATTCCTGAACTGACAGGATGAGAGAGCCACAGAGACGAGCGGAAACCTAAAACTGAAAAGTTATGGTTACCGAGTGAAACGATGGCAATCCCACTCGCTGCAACCGACGACTGATTCGTTTGAGCTACCATTCGCGAGAATCAAAGTATGCGTGCACCACGTCAAACGTGGTAGTCGAGTTTAACTCGATATAAGAGAAATGAGGATTTAAAAACAGAATCTGGCTTACGTGTGTCTCAGCGCAATTTAAGGATTTTTTGGCTTAGAAAATACTTCCTGAAAAATTTCCTGTATAACCAAAAGCACGGGGACGGCAAGAACAGCTCCGGCAATACCTGCCAATTTTCCACCAATCATAAGGGCAATAATCGTAAGAAGTGGAGGCAAACCAACACTTTTTTTCATAACAAACGGTACAACAAGTGTATTTTCCAATTGGTGCACAATGAAAAAGAGGATAACAATACTTCCTGCTAAAAGCGGAGATGTAGCGAGTCCGACTATGATAGCGGGAACTGCAGAAATGATAGGTCCAACGGTTGGAACGATTTCCAAAAGTCCGGATAAAATTGCTAAAGGCAACGCAAAATCTACACCCAACAAGACAAGTCCAATATAGGACAGTAAACCAATAAGAAGCATCAAAAGTAATTCTCCTTGTACCCATGAACCCATTCGTTGTTCAATCTTTTTGAGTACTGCGCTTACCCTCTTGGCCACATCTTCCGCCATAAAATTAGATAACAACAATTCCATACGCTTGCGCTCCAAAAGAAGATAAAATGTGAAGACTAATACCGTAACAATAGTGATAATGTTTGAAAAAATTTCAACAGTGAGTTTCAGGAGGTTTTGACTAAGAGGTGCAATCTGTTCGGAAAATGCACTCATGTTGATATTCCAATATGGCATAACGCGCGCGATAAATTCAGGGAACGCTTGCGTCAAATGGGTAAATTGCACAATTAGTGAAGGAATAGTCCCAATCAACGATACCCCAAATACGCCAAAGACAATGACGTACATGAATAAAATAGAAATAACCGAAGGAATTCTCCGTTTTTCCAACCAGTCAACGGTTGGACGAAGCGCTGACATGATGATAAAGGAAATAAACAGAAGATACAGAATTTCCCTGATTTGAAATACAAACCATATTGCTGCGATAAACACAGCAGTAAAAATGATAGTCTTATGGGAAATTTCTATTTTGGACAACATATTCTAAGTATACCATGAACTGACGATTGCCTCTACTTTTTCACTCCATGAACGAACAGTTATGTCAACCATATGAACTCCTCCCATTTTTTTAAACCATGTCATCTGCCGTCTAGCATATCCATGCTCATCCCATTTCCAACGTTGAACAACATCTTTTTGTGACATGCGACAATGAGCATGGGACAAAAGCATGTAGTCTTTCCACTCTTTGTAGCCGAATGTGTTCATGGAAGACAATTCCCATGAATACCCTTTCTCCAAAAGAGATGTAATTTCACCAATGATTCCCTCTTTTACCCGTTTATCAACCCGTTGATCAATCTTTTCATACAGCATCGGATAGGAAGCAGTAAGTCCGATAATAAGGGCATTCTCTTTTTCTTTATCTCTAAATATCTTAGATTCTTTGCCTCTTGGATATACTACTATCTCTATTTTCCTTACCAGTCTTCGGGAATTTTGACGGTCTGACTCATTCATCACATTCCATACAAGGGGAGCATCTTTTTCTAATCGCACCTGTAACTCTTCGAGGGAATATCGTTCCAGTATTTTTCGCAGTTGTTTATTTGGTGGAATGTGCGACGTCTCAATAGGGGAAAGAATGGAAACGATATACATTCCGGTTCCTCCAACTACAATAGGCAGTTTTCCACGTTTTCGAATATCTTCAATTACACATGTTGCCAAATATTGATAGTGAGCTACGCTAAACTCCTCATCCGGATCGATCACATCTACCATCCACAACAAAACTCCGCCAATATCATATGGTAATAATTCATATATTTTATTCTTAATCTGTGCTTTTAACTTTTGACTTTTTACTTTTGACTTTCCTAACGTGTCTTTCCCCGTTCCTATATCCATACCACGGTATACCTGCCGTGAATCAGCAGATATGAGTTCTCCGTTAAACCGTTTTGCCAAATCAATTGCCAGTGCGGTTTTTCCGGTTGCCGTAGGCCCACAGATGATTAACAATTTTTTCATACGTAAATAATCCGATAAATACTACAAATCCGATAAATCCGACAAATAAATGATTTAATTCTTAATTATTAAATTATTTATTCATTCATTTGTAGTATTTGTGGCATTGGTAGTATTTGTAGTATTGGTATTAATTAGGTTCTCTAGAATCCCCCATCTTCTTTTTTTTTCCGGATAGGGGAGTGTATTGGGAAAATTTTTATGAGCATCTGTCATCGGTCTGTCCGAATACATCGCAACATAGGCTTTTACAAAGCCTACTTTTTTACACAATTCCACTGTGTGCTGAAATTGCTCTTCTGTCTCTCCGGGAAAACCGACTATAATATCCGTAGAGAAAGTAACTTCGGGAACTTTTTCCCTAATTTTCCGGATTAATTCCAAATATTGCCTCCCCGTATACCACCTATTCATTTTTTTTAAAATCTCATCACTCCCGGACTGTACCGGAAGATGAATTTGACGTTTGATCTTTTTGTTTCCGGCTATTACATCAATAAGTTCATCAGAAAAATCCCACGGATTACTGGAAAAAAAATCTATTTCTTTAATCCCGTCAATTTTACATATTTCAGTTAGTAAATAAGGAAACAGAGTCGGTATTCTCATTTTTCCAAGATGCTTCACATACGTAATATGATTTTTGTCTGATAACTGATTGCTGACAGATGATGACTGAATTAAATCACTCCCATACGAGTTCACATTTTGTCCGAGCAGTGTCATTGATGTATATCCCCTTTTTGCTAATTTCTGACACTCATGAATAATTTCTTCAAATGACCTACTCACTTCCCTACCCCGACCATATGGTACGACACAATAACTACAAAAATTATTGCAGCCGTTACTTATGGAAACCAAAGCATGATGCTTGTCGGTTCGAACCTGAAAATTATCACATCCTATTTCTTCTATTGGTACAAATTGATCAACATAAGGCATTCTTTTTTGTAACGCTTGTAACAATTTTCCGCTTGTGTCCCGAATTGCCATCCCCGCCATACAGCCGGAAATAATGATTTTTGGCTTCCCTCCCTTTCTCGCGTTTCCAATATTTCTAACTACTCCAGTGATCCGATCCTCTGCCGATTGTCTTACCATGCAGGTAACGATAATGACTTCATCAGCTGTTTTGGCAGAACGTGCTTTCACCCATGCTTTATTCTTGTAATATCCCGCAATCCTCTCGCTATCCGCCTCATTAGCAGCACAACCGAAGGTAATGATGAAGTATCTCATGCTTGAATTGTATCAAATGGAAGGTTGTATAGCGAAATTATAAGTCCTTACTCTTTCCCGATAATCACCTGCGCGTCATAGGAAACTGTAGTGTCAAGAGTTGAAGACGTGCTTCCTACAGAATAACTGACTGATAAATCAGTTTTCAGCTTATCCAAGGATGACGTCTTATCCGCTTTTATGACAATCTCCGTTTGCGCATAATCAAAATTCTTTGCATTTCCGGTGCCTACGACGTTATATCCTTTTCCCTCGAGGAATATTTTCATTGTGGATGCCACTCCTTTTTCCCCACTCCCGTTTAGGACTTGTATAGATAATCCTGTTTTCTTTGGTGTGGCCGACGGAGAGGCAGCTTTTGTTGGAGTGCCCGTTACTTTTCCCGATACACTGGCTGTCGGGGTTTCTGTTTCTTCGATCGTCGGCATTGGCGTAGATGTCACAACGGCGCTTTGTACGGGTTCTTTAGAAACAGACTGTTGCTTGAAATAAATGAGGCCTCCACCGATAATTCCTACTATTGCTAAAAGTATGACGACCCACAAAATAAATCCGAAGGGTGAAGATTTTTTGTCGAGAGAAATATCAGGATATGCAACGGCGCTTTTTTTGGTTTCAAAAAGTTCTGAAACAATATCCCTTTTTTCTTCTGATTTTAATGGTTGGATTTCTTTTTGAAAATCCCGGTCTGAATCAGATTGCGGCTGTTCATGTATAGGATGTATGGGAGCCCCAAAAGAAGCAGATATATCAGGCTTTTCTTCCTTATCCTCCGGCAGAGTGGCGGGAGGGGCTTCGTCTCGTACTATCTCAGAGGGTACGGGAACATCAACTTTTTGTTTGGCTGCATCTTCTTCTTCTACCTCCACGACCTGCATAATGCGACCGTGGGATGAAACTTTTTTATCATCTTTATCATCTTTTTTCATCATATATCTTTTGAGTGTACAAAGAACGCCCGAATAAATCAAATCAACTACTCGAACTTGTATAAAAACGCATTGCAAAAAGCCAGAATAATCTGGCAATACCACACAACACTATTGACACTCCTCCTAATAAAAAATAGTCTTGCCAGGAAATATTATGAAAGAGAATTTTTACAGGGACAACGGTTGTTAAGCTTAATGGAAGGAGAACGTACATCAATGTTTCATTCACCATTCGATACATATTTGAGGGATACCGTGCCATACCTGAAATCGTAAAAAGAACTTCTACGAGATTTGATAATTTTGGATTCCATATAAGGAAAAGTAATATGTTCATCCACACTGCATACAAAAGCATGAGACTGCAAAATAAAGCAATCAAAAGCAATATGCCATCAATAAATGATACGGATATTCCCAGTTGTTTTCCAAAAAAATATCCAAAACCAATACCGATGATCACACGCACAAACGCGGTCACACCAACCCGTGAAACGCTTACAAGAAATTGTCCGTCAATGGGTTTAAGAAAAAAACTCTCAATTTCCCCGGTATTAATCAACACTGCAAGTCGAAGAAAATTTTTCGCAAAGACCATCTGAAAAACACCATAGTATACTGCATACATTGTTGATAAAAAAATTACCTCTTCCCGCCGCCAACCAAAAAGAACAGGAGTATTCGCTGTCAAAAGAAAAATTGAAATAAATGGAAATAATGCCCACACGGTACTACTTATAAGATTACTTATAAGTCCTGACCTATAGGCCGTAAGTGATGTAACATTCAAAAAAAATAATTTCCAATAAACGCGGATATACTGTTTCATAATCATTGGCTGACACCGCTATATTCCCGAACGCCTTTTTTCCATAACACAGTAAAAAGCCCAAAAAATAATAATATCCACATAATCTGCATACCAATCACCTGAAAAAGTTCTCCTACTGATAGTTTTCCCATCCATGCAAGAATGGGAAAATACATAGCATAAGGAAACGGCAATAACAACGCTATTTTTTCTATCCACGAAGGTAAGAATCGTAAAGGTACGACAAACCCTCCGCTTATGAGAAGAATCATGCTAACCCCTTCCGCTAATCCATAATAATCCGTCAACCAAAACGCTGAAATTCCGATAACTGCCTTTACTGCATATGAGACTGCATATGCAAGAAAAGAAATACAAATACATAAAACAATCGTCTGTACATCAGACGTCATAACGATAAAATTACCAAAAAATAATTTCATCAGAAGAAAAACAATAACGCCAAAAAATCCCTGAATAATCCGCCAGGGTATTTCCGAAATAAAATTCATCGCATAATATGATACTGGTTTGAGGAGATAATTCGTCAATCTTCCCTGATAAATATGCCAATAGCCGATTTGCTCATCTGCAAAAGATTGAAATAATGATCCGGCAATTATAAGAAGAAAATAATATGAAGAAATAGTTTGTATGCTCCACCCGGCAATATTATGATTCCCGCTCCCTGTAGCAGCATACCAAAAAACAAAATACAATAAAGGATTAAATAGTGCAATCAAAAACCATACGACCGATCTACCGCGTTCACTGAACGCTTCCTGAAAATTAAGAAAAAATATCCGCACATACCGCATATATTATTCATTCTTCGAATTAAACACATCTCTGATTACATCTTCAATATCTGGCTCTTCAATGTTAAGATCATCAACCGGAAACTTTTTCAAAAGTGCTGATGCAGCATCATTACTATCTTTCCGTTTTACTTTTATTACTACTTTCGGATATTCAAAAGAAACAACTGTTCCGATTTCTTCAAATTTTTCTTTGGGAACAAAAGTTTCAAGGACGACTGACAACAACTTATGTGATGCAAATTTTTTTACTAAATTATCCAATTTCCCATCATACAAGATTTTTCCATGATCGATAATGATCACACGCTTAGCGAGTTGCCGTACATCTTCCATATAATGAGACGTTAAAAGAATTGTTGATCGTTGAAGCTCATTATAGTTTTTCAGAAAATCGCGCATCTGTTTCTGCATTACAACATCAAGACCGATTGTTGGTTCATCCAGAAACATTACTTTTGGAGAATGAATGAGCGCAGCAATTAATTCCATCTTCATCCGCTCCCCAAGAGAGAGTTTCCTCACCTGCACCTGCAGCATTTTTTTTGCATCCAAAAGCTCGACAAGTTGTCCGAGTGTATTTTTATACATATCGTCGGGAATTTCATAAATTTCCTTATTAAGAAGAAATGTTTCCTGCGCAGGCAAATCCCACCAAAGCTGATTTTTCTGACCCATGACAAGCGCAATTTGTTTGAGATATGGATTTTTCCGATCAAACGGTATGTATCCGAGAACATTAATTATGCCAGAGGAAGGATATAAAAGTCCTGATAAACATTTCAATGTTGTAGTTTTTCCTGCACCATTTGGACCAATAAATCCGACTAATTCTCCTTCTTGTACTTCGAAAGAAATATCATCAACTGCTTTCACCGTTTCATATTTCCGCGAAACGAGTGATGTAAGAGATCCTAAAAATCCAGGTTCTTTTTTATATGTTTGATACTGTTTAGAAAGATGAGAAACGGAAATAGCCATACGGTGCTCATTATACAACAAAAAAAGGAAAGCTCAGTTTATTATAAACATACACTTCCCTTTTTTATTTTTGTGATAACCAAAGGCTATCGAACGGATTTCTTCAGTGCTTTTCCTGCTGTAAATCCCGGTGTTTTCCGAGCTGGAATCTGAATTGGTTTCCCTGTTTGCGGATTTCTCCCAGTTCGAGCTTTTCGTGAACGGACCATAAAGGTACCAAATCCTGTGACAACTACCTTATCACCTTTTTTCATAGCATCTGTGATTGCTCCAAAGACTGCTACGACTGATTCACGGGCTGCTTTTGCAGTTAAGCTTGCTTTTTTTGCAACTACCTCGACGAGGTCTGCTTTTGTCATATGTTCTACTCACCTCCCCCCGGGCAGAAAGATGATGTTTTTTGTAAAAAGATTGAACACAACAATCTCTAATCGAAAAGATAAAGAGTTTGGACTGCCGTGTCAATATATCAAAAAAATTGTGGCGTTATAACGCCACAATTTTTACAATTTACCAATAAAACAATCTTTTTTACTTCGCTGTCTGAATTGCTCGGATTTCCCTGACCACCGTAATTTTTATCTGCCCCGGAAATGTTACTTTTCCTTCAATTTCTTCTTTTAATTCCTGCGCAAGAACCACTGCATTTGCATCCGTTATTTGACCCGGATCAACAATAACCCGGAGTTCCCTACCTGCCTGAAATGCAAATGATTCCTTCACTCCTGCGTGGGATTTCGCGATTTCCTCTAGACTTTTTAAACGTTTAACATATTCATCATAATTTTCATATCGCGCTCCAGGTCTCCCTCCTGAAATTGCATCAGCGATGTACGTAATCACTGATTCAACAGAGGTAAACGGTATATCTTCGTGATGTTGTCCGACACAATCAATGACTCGGCTTGGGAGTCCGTATTTTTTTAAAAATTCAACGCCCAATTCCACATGACTTCCTTCTTTATCTGTTATGACTTTCCCGATATCGTGCAATAGACATCCAAGTCGTACAACATTGGCGTCAGCTCCGGTTTCTTTGGCTATCGCCACTCCGATTTTTGTTTCCTCAAGTGTATGAGCTATCATATTTTGCCCGTATGAAAACCGATATTTAAATCTGCCCAGTAGTGCGACAATCGGTGACGGAAGATTATAGACTCCTACCCCGTGACAGAGCTTTTGTCCTTCCTCAAACATGATCCGGTCAATCTCTTTTTTCACTTCTCCAACAATATCTTCAATCCGACCCGGTTGGACTCTCCCGTCTTTCAATAACCGTTCCAAACATATGCGGGCGATTTCCCGACGTACGGGATCAAAACAAGAAAGTCGAATCACACCTTCTTCATCTAAATCAACATCTACACCGGTAGCAGTCTCAAATGCACGAATATTTCTTCCCTCTTTCCCGATAATTCTACCCTTCATGTCTTCATCAGTAATTTTAATAGTCGATACGGTATATTCCGCAACATAGTCCGTCGCACCATGCCGCATAGCATCTACGAGTATCTCTCTCGCTTTTACATCCGCTTCCTCTTTTGCTTTTATCTCTGCTTCTTTGATTTGCCTGGCTATCATTCCCGCTTCTTTTTCTTTTACTTCTTTAAATATCATTTCCTTTGCTTCATCTGTAGTCAAATGAGCAATTTTTTCCAATTTATCTGACCAATTCTTTTTCAATACTTCTCCGTCTGTTAGTTGTTTTTGAATGCTCAATTCTTTTTCAAGAACTAATTTTTCCCGTTCTGAGAACGCACCTTCCCTGCGATCCATAACCTCAAGTTTTTTACGAACCTCGTCTTCTGCGTCTCTTCTGATACGGAATGCTTCATCTTTAGCTTCATAGAGCATTTCCTTTGCTTTTGCTTGAGCGAGAGCAAGCTGTGCTTCTGCTTCAATGTGCATTTTTTCTATTTGTGGTGTTTTTTCTATCTTTACTGCAGGAATAAACGTCTGAGGATGAGCTTTTTTCACTTCTATTTTCTCTGATTTTTCAGGTTTATGTACCTGAACATTTTTTCTTGCCTTGACCAAACCTGATAGTGTTTTTAAAACGTCAAACATAGTACATCCTCCTTTAAAAAAAACAATAACTTTTGATGATTCAATACAATTTGAAGACAAAAGAAACACTCTCAGTTCTTATGACGAGAATCTTGTAGGAGCGTGATAGTGATGAAAGTCGTGCATAATTCCTACAAAACGAATTTTTGTTCCAGTTTGCTTCAAAAAAGAAAGTCTTTTTCACTTTCTTATGTTTCTTATTGTATTCCTTTTGGCAACATTTCGTCAATAACTGAGGATATGGTGGCATGGTCAAATCCACGACGAGCAAGAAAACTATACAATTTATTCCTTTGGACCGCTCTATCATACCTTCCTAAGCTTCTGAGCTTCTTTGTAGCGGCATTTATGGCTAAATCCACTTCAACATCATCTTCATCAGCTTTTAAGAGCTCCTGCGCCTTCTCAATAAGCTCCCGACCCAATCCTTTTCTCTGAAGCTCCATCCTGATCAACATCTGTCCTTTTGGCCGGGAACGGTTTCTGGAACTAATGAATGCCTGAGCAAACTTCAAATCATCAACATATCCGAGTTCATTAAGCCTTCCCATAACCTTCTCAAGGTATTCAGACGAGATATTCCATCTAGTAATTTTTTTTAGAATATACGAACGGATTTCTTCCTCACTCCGAGAGCGGATCGATACATAATTCAATCCAAAGCCTAAAAGTCTTTGATAAATCTCATCATCCATGAAATGGTAGCACTGCTATTCTTCTTTTTCATCTTCCACACCTAACGCAATTTTCTCCTGCACAGTTCCTGAGTGGACGACTTTCCAAATAGCATCGCTTAATTCTTTTGCGACTTTTGGCGTCTCTTTCAGATATAATTTTGCCGCCTCTTTTCCCTGTCCGATAATTTGAGTTCCACGTTTAATAAAAGCACCGGATTTAGAAAGAATTTCAAATTCCAGCGCCACATCAATCAAAGCTCCCTCTTTGGAAACACCTCCATGCATCACATCAAATTCCGCCACACGGAAAGGTGGAGCAACTTTGTTCTTAACCACCCGCACTCTGTGACGGCTTCCGATTACTTTGTCTCCATCCTTGAGAGATTCAATTTTTCTGCTGTCCATTCTGACGCTGGCATAAAATTTCAATGCCATCCCTCCTGAAGTGACCTCCGGATTTCCAAACATCACACCAATTTTTTGACGGAGTTGATTAGTAAAAATAACTACTGTTTTTGATTTGGAAATAACAGCAGTTAACCGTCGAAGCGCCTGTGACATGAGACGGGCCTGTACTCCAATGACGCTATCTCCCATATCGCCTTCAAGCTCGGCGCGCGGAACAAGGGCTGCAACTGAATCAATGACAATAACATCAATGCCACCGCTTCTAATGAGTGTTTCCGCAATTTCAAGCGCTTGTTCTCCTGTATCCGGTTGGGATATAAGAAGATCATCAAGCTTGACTCCTAATATTTGTGCCCACTGTGGATCAAGAGCATGTTCTGCATCAATAAACGCAGCAGTGCCCCCAATTTTTTGCGCCTCGGAAATCGTTGCCAAACACACCGTAGTTTTTCCCGATGCTTCCGGTCCATAAATTTCTACAATCCGTCCTCTGGGCAACCCTCCTGTGCCAAGAGCTAAATCTAAAGGAAGAATTCCCGTAGGAACAACATCAATAGCATTTCTTACTCCTGCCTGTTCACCTAACCGCATGATGGAACCTTTTCCGTATTGTTTCTCGATTTGCTCCATCGCAAGACGAATCGCAGTCAATTTTGCATCAGCTTGAGCAACCATATAAACTCCTTTTTGGGCAAGCACTACTTGAAGATTATTCCCATTTTTACATAAAGAATGATAGAATACAATAGCAATTTTCGGGGTATGGCGCAATTGGTAGCGCGCACGCATGGGGTGCGTGAGGTTGGCAGTTCAAGTCTGCCTACCCCGACAAAATTTCTAAGTTCGTACTAGGATTAGTAGAACGCTCCGACGTAACGTCGGAGAGATCGCGAGTTCCCCGCCTGCATCCGCCAACAGCTACGCAGTTGCTGGCGGAAACGATTGCGGGCAGGAAATCCCGCCAGCCTGACAAAAAAAATTATCGCTTTGGACTTTGTTTCTGACGTCTCGCTTTTCCACCGGTATTGGGTTGTCGGCGCTGACGTATGCGGGCATCACGGGTTAAAAATCCGCGTTTTTTGAGGATAGGACGAAATTTTTCCGTATCAACTTTGATAAGAGCGCGTGATGCGCAGTGGATAAATGCTTCCAGTTGCCCATGAAGTCCTCCACCCATAATTTTTACACTCACTACGAATCTGTTCATCGTATTTGTCGTCCGAAACGGCTCCATAAACATTTTTTTCATGATTTCTCCAGGAAAATATTGTTCTCCTGATCTCCCATTTACCAGGAGATTTCCTTTCATAACTTCTTTTCCGTCAATAATCATTATGTCTTCTTTGGTCACGTATAATCGCACACGTGCTGTGGCAGATTTTCGTCTCCCCACTGCTTCATAATATGTAGCAATACTTTGCTCAGATTTCTTTTGTTCCTTTTCTGCCTTACTTGATTGTTTTGGTTTTGTTTCTTCCGTTGTCATAGACAATTACTCCTTCTATTTTATGAACATATCCTTATGCTCATGATTTTCATCAGAATAAATATATAATCGTGTAACTAAACGGTCACGAAGCTTATTAGTAGGAAGCATCCCCCATACTGCATGACGGATAATTTCATTTGGATTTTCTTTTCGTATCTGCCACAATGCTTTTTCCTTCAACCCTCCCGGATATCCGGAATATTTTCCATACATTTTTTTTGTTTCTTTTTTACCTGTGGATTCTACAAGTTTACTGTTTATAACAACAACGAAATCACCACAATCCAGATGACGGACAAAATTTGGCTTTTGTTTTCCCATAAGTTTGACAGCTATCTCTGTTGAGACATTTCCTATAGTTTTTCCCTTTGCATCAACGATGTGCCAGGAGCGCTTAATGTCTTTCGCTTTTGTTGATTTGATGATCGTTGATTTCATAATTTAAATTCCAATTATTTCTTTTTCTTAATTGTTTTTATTTTTTCAATACCTTTTTTAGGTTCTTTTTCTAATTCTTTACTATTTTCTTTTATCGATTTTTCGTATGTAACCGGCTCTCTTTTGACCGCTTCATCAACAAATGAAAGCATCACTTCTTCTGCTCCGTCACTTCTGATATTTCCGATTTTTATCATTCTGGTAAATCCGCTTGTTCTTTGAGAAAATCGATCTTTTGCATCCGCTAAAAGCGTATTCACGACAACACCATCAGAAATAGTCTTTAATATCAAACGACGATCCACATCTCTTCCTTTTTTAGCTTTTGTGACAAGCTTTTCTATAAGCGGCTGCACTGCTTTGGCTTTAGCACGCGATGTCACAATACTCCCATGAAGAATAAGTGATCTCGCAAGATTGCAAAATAAGCGTCTCCGTTCATTTTTTGTCCGAGATAATTTTTTACCGTATACTGAATGATTCATAATAACTATACCGATAATACAACACCCTTTTCTTTCAATTTATCCTCAACAATAGAAAGTGATTTTGCACCTAAGTTTTTAATCTTCATAAGCTCAGATCTTTGAGTGTTCAATAACTGCCCTATAGTTTCAATTCCACCATTACTTAACGCGTTAACTATACGAGTTGGAATATCTAATTCTTCAATCCGCATTTTTAATATTTCTTCAGACACGTTTGATATCAACGCAACAGGCTCATTAATGCTATTAATTTTCGGCTCATAAATCTGTGTAAAATAAGAAACAAGAATTTTTGCAGCTGTTGTTAACCCAACCATTGGCGCACATGTTCCGTCAGTCCAAATTTCAATAACAAGTTTATCTAAATTAGTCATTCGTCCTACTCGGGTTGCTTCTACTTTATAATTTACTCGAACAATCGGTGAATATAATGCATCCAGCGGAATAACTCCCACTTCTCTCACTGGCACTTCTTCCGCAGTCACATATCCATACCCATTTTGAGCAAATAATTGCATTTCAATTTCCGCTTTTTTGTCAGAAAGTGTTCCTAGTACTAAATCAGGATTTACAATCACAACTCCCGCTGGCGTATGGATGTCACCAGCACGAATTTCGCCAGGTCCCTTTTTCGTTAGATTCAGTGTTACTGGTGTGGTATCCGAGACACTCAAACGAATTCGTTTTATGTTCAATAAAAATTCAATAACATCTTCTTTTAATCCCGGTATTGTTGTAAATTGATGCTTAACTCCTTCTATTTTTACTGAAGTTATTGCAGCACCAGAGAGAGAAGTCAGAAGAACTCTCCTCAAACTATTACCAAGTGTCTGCCCGTATCCCTGTGATAATGGCTCAATACTATATCTTCCGTAGTCACTTTTTTCGCTATCAACTTTTATTGAAAATGTTGGTTCAAGCATCATATAATATCTCCTTCCTTAACGTGAATAAAATTCAATTATTAATTGTTCATTAATATCGTCAGTCACATCAGTTCTTTCTGGCAAACGAATAACTTTTCCAACTGGTCCTTTTCGCTCTATCCATGCCGGTACTTGTACATTTTTTTCATCAAGAATTTTTTTGATACTGGGCACTTCTATTCCTTTGGATGTAAAAGAAATAATATGATCTGCTTTTATTTCAAAAGACGGAATTGTTACAATTTTCCCATCAACCAAAACATGTCTATGAGTTATTTGCTGACGTGCACATGCTCTCGTTGGAGCAAGCGCCATTCGGTATATCGTATTGTCAAGTCTCCGCTCCAAAAACTGAATAAATTGTTCTCCTGTGTTTCCCTTAAACTTTTTTGCCTTCTTAAAAAATTTTCGGAATTGCCGCTCCAACATTCCATACATGCGTTTCACTTTTTGTTTTTCCCTAAGTTGAATTCCATAATCAGAAACCTTTCGTTTCCCTCTCACCCCATGTTGACCTGGTATAATATTAAGACGCCTTAAAAGCTGAGCATGCGCATGAGACCCTACGGTTTTCATACCTAAGTCAACGCCCTCACGTCTGCTTAATCGATTTTTTGGTCCTGTATAACGTGCCATATTTTTTAAGTTTTTTAGAAGTTGAGAAACTTAGATGCTTAGTTTTAAAAACTTCTAAGCCTCTAACCCTCTATGCTTCTTTTTATACCCTTCTTTTCTTTTTTGGCCTAACTCCATTATGAGGAATCGGCGTTACGTCTGCGATAAGCGTAATATGAAGTCCTACGGCTTTAAGAGCTCTCAACGCAGCATCTCTACCGGAACCCGGACCTTTTATAAATACTTCCACCTCTCGAAGTCCGGCATCTTGTGCTTTTCTGGCTACCACCTCAACAGCAGTCGTAGCGGCATAGGGAGTTGATTTTCTTGCACCTTTAAATCCAACAAGTCCGGATGAACCCCAAAAAAGTGTGTTACCTTTTTCGTCTGTGATCGTGACCAGTGTGTTATTAAATGTCGCAGTGATAAATACCTTTCCTTTTTCTACGACTTGTTTTTGTTTTACTTGCGCCATATATATGTTTATTTCTTATCAGAACTTTCTGTTTTTGATTCCGTCTGTTTCGCACGATCATCTTTCTTTTGAGCTCCTACTGTTGAACGCTTCCCGCGTTTGGTGCGTGCATTTGATTTGGTCCGTTGCCCTCTTGTCGGAAGATTTCGCGCATGTCTCGTACCACGATATGCGCCTATTTCTTTCAAACGTTTAATATTTGCAGAAACCTCCTGACGAAGGTTTCCTTCAACGAGAAAATGCTTATCAATCGCTTTAGCAATTTTACTAATTTCTTCATCAGTGAGCGTTTTAACTCTCCTGTTTGGCTCCATCTGAACTTCTTTTAAAAGCAAATCTACATTAGAACGTCCTATGCCATACAGATAGGTAAGCCCTATATCGAGCCGTTTTTCATTGGGAATATCTACTCCTGAAATTCTAGTCATAATTTATCCTTGCCTTTGTTTATGCTTTGGGTTTTCACATATCACATAAACCCGGGCTTTTCTCCAAACAACTTTACATTTATTACACATTGGTTTTGCACTTGCTCGAACTTTCATAGTATTTATTTCACTCTATATACAATTCTTCCTTTAGACGCATCATAGGGTGTCATTTCAATCCTGACTCTGTCTCCCGGTAATATTCGAATAAAATGCAACCTCATCTTCCCAGACAAATGACACAAAACAATCCTGCTATTTTGCAACTTTACACGAAATAATGTACTCGGCAAACATTCTGTTACTTCACCCTCTACCTCAATATTTCCTTGATGGGTCATATACTTTTTGAAAACATGAAAAACAAACCCATCCATGACCTTTTTGCATGGCGGGTAATAATTGTTTCATCAAGAAACTCAATTGTATCGTAAACTTAGCTTCCGGTCAACACGAAGGTTTCTTCTTCAGATAGTGCTATCGTTTTTTCAAAAACTGCGGTTAATGACCGGTCTTTTGAGGCAAGCGTCCATCCGTCGTCCCGGGAATAGACAATCGCCCCTTTGCCCATCGCATAGATGACTTCTATGGCAAGTGTCATTCCTGAAACGAGAAGCGGTGTTTTTTCCACGGATTTATCAAGATACTCAGGAATCATCGGCTCCTCATGAAGCGTTTTTCCCACACCGTGCCCAGTAAGCGACCGCACCACAGAATACCCTGCATCAGTTATGGTCTTTTCAATGATTTGAGAGATGTGTCCAACCCTGTTTCCCGGCTTTGCCACCCCAATTGCCTTTTGTAATGTTTCCTCCCCAACGCGAAGGAATTTCTCTTTTTCCTTATCTGTTTTTTGTTTATTGTTTTCTGTCTTTTGTTGAATAATTTTCGTCCACGCAGTATCGGTATGAAATCCTTTATATATCATGCCGACATCAATAGTCAGCACATCTCCGTCTTCTAACATTCGCGGTGAAGGGATACCGTGCACAACTTCATCATTGATACATAAACAGGTTGCCCACTTATATCCGTTCACGGTCATAAATGACGGTGTACCACCGGCTTTTTCTATATATTGTTGAGCGAGTTTTTCAAGTTCATTAAGAGATACTCCCACGCTGGCTTTTTCAAGAAGTAGTTGAAGAATATTCCACAGTTTTCCTCCACCCTCCCGCATGACTGAAATTTCCTCAGGTATACGTAAGGAGGTCATAGAAGTTTTCTATTTTTCAATTCCTCAATAATTTTTTGTACAACCTGCTCTTGGGTTAAATTGGTCGTATCCAATTTCCACGCATCGGGAAGTATTTGTAAAGGATCAGTAATCCTTTCAGAATCCTGCTTATCTCGTAATTTTGTTTCATCAAAAACTTCTTGAAATGTTTTATCTATTCCTTTTTCCTGCCATTGTTCCTGGCGTCTTTTTGCACGTTCTTCAGGTGAGGCTGTCAAAAATATCTTTAGCCGTGCTGTTGGAAGCACCCGAAGTCCAATGTCTCTCCCTTCCATAACCACGCGTTTCCCTATTGCCATTTTTTGTTGGAGTTCTACCATTTTTTTTCGCACCAAAGACAGGGTAGCAACATCCGAAGATCCTATTGATACATCAGGATCCAACAATCGATCAGTTACATCTGTTCCATCTAATATGGCAATACATGTCTTTTCCGACCCCTTTATCGGAGGTTGAAGCTCGATATTAATTCTGTTTAATACATTCATTACTTTAGACTCATCTTTTCTTTCAATTTGATCTCTAATGCAAGCAAGTGCGAGCATCCGATACATCGCACCGGTATTGATAAAAACAAGGTGTAATTCTTTTGCAAGTCGATTTGCGATGTCACCTTTTCCTGCAGCTACAGGTCCATCAATAGCAATTTGAAGAGGAACGTTGTTGGTCATTTATTTTTTTTGATAACTTTCAATTTTTTCTATTATATCCGCATGTACTTTTTCAATAGGTTGATTCGCATCAATTTCTACAAGTGCTCCTTTTTTTCGATAATAATCGAGCGCTGCTTTCTCTCCCTCATTATATATTTCTAATCTACTTTTTATCCGCTCCAAAGAATCATGAAGCACCGTACTTCTTGCATGTATCGGACGTGCACGTTTCAATAAACGTTTTATGGATTCTTCTTCGGAAAGTTTTAAATACACTACCATTTCAATTCTATATCCATATTTATCAACCTTATCATCTAAAAATTTCGCTTGCTCAACATTTCTTGGGAATCCGTCCATAATCCAATCCCCTCTTGCATCATCTTCTTTTAAACGCCATTTCCACAACACAAGCATTTCGCTGTCTGCTACATATTTCCCTTCTTCCAACGCTTGTCTAACAACCGCACCAATAATACCTTTGTCATTTTCAGCTGCATCACGCACAAGATCTCCTGATGTAAGCGTTGGATAATGAAGTTTCTCTGCAAGTAATTTTGCCTGCGTTCCTTTGCCTGATCCTTCCGGACCGTAAAAAATAATATGCATATGTTTTTACTCCTTCAAAAACCCGTCGTAATTACGCATAACGAGTTGCGCTTCTAATGCCTTTACTGTCTCAAGAACTACTGATACGACGATGAGTACTCCTGTTCCTCCTATGAGGAGTGTTGCCATACCGGTCGTTCCTTTGGCAACTGACGGAAAAATTGCGATTAGTCCTAAAAATAGCGCTCCTGCAAGCGTAATACGGGTAAGAATATAGTTGAGATATGCTGATGTCGGACTTCCGGGCCTGATACCGGGGATAAATCCTCCATACTTTTGAATTTCAGAAGCAATCTTTGACGGATTAAAGGTGATGGCCGTATAAAAATACGTAAATCCGATGACGAGCAAAAAATACATAAGGTTATACCATATGCCATTGGGATTAAATGCAAACGTAAGAAATTTTCCTATTGCGACAAGAGTTGGCTGTTGTACTTGTTGTAAAAACCCACCAATAAGGGATGGGATCAAAACCATAGATACAGCAAAAATGATTGGAATGACTCCTGCCTGATTTACCCGAAGAGGAAGGTACGATGTCCCTCCACCATACACTTTATTGCCCCTGACGCGCCGGGCATATTGTACGGGGATCCGCCGTACCGCTTCATTTATATATACTGTAGCTGCGATAACGAGAAGTCCCACTCCCCCCAATAAAATACTGTTCATGGCGGTTTCAGGTGTGGCACTGGCAAATGTCTGACCGAGCACTATCGGCATCCGTCCTACGATTCCGGCAAAAATAAGGAGTGATATGCCGTTTCCGATCCCATATTCTGTAATAAGTTCTCCGAGCCACATAACTAAAACGGTTCCGGCTATCATGGTGACAATAATCGTGACAATCGTGAGGGGATCAGCATGAGAGACGATTCCCTGATTTTTCAGAAGCGCGTACATAGCGATAGCCTGAAAGGTGGCAAGTGGCACGGTGATCATGCGTGTATACTGGTTCATCTTTTCCCGTCCGTATTCCCCTTCTTTTTGCAGAGCTTCAAGAACAGGAAAAACAATAGTAAGAAGCTGCATAATGATGGATGCATTGATATATGGGTTTATGCCAAGAGCCAATACGGAAAAATTTACGAGCGTTCCTCCGGAAAATATATCCAATAGCCCTAAAAATTGGTTTTGAGAAAATAATTGCGCAAGCTTGGCGGTATCTACACCCGGTGTAGGAATATGGGCAAATAACCGGAATATGACAAAAAGGAATGCGGTAAAAAGAATTTTCTTTCGAAGTTCCGGCGTTTTCCAACTGTTAATAAGTGGCGACAGAATTGTATTCATGCTTGTAGCGTACCTGAGATTCTCTTATTTCTCAAGGACCACAGTTCCTCCGGCGTCCTCTATAGCTTTCTTTGCGCTTTTGGAAACCGGTACTGCGACCCGCAGTGATACTTCTAATTTTTTTATGCTTCCAAGAATTTTTACGAGTCCATCTCTTGATTTCATAAGTCCTTTTTCTTTAAGCGCTTCTACTGTGATGAGAGTATTTTTTGAAAATATATTTAATTGGAATACCGGTATTGGTCTGGGATCTTCCTGAATGCTTTTGTTTTTACTTTTGCCCCGTAAAAACGGCAAGCGTCGGGTAAGGGCAAGTTGTCCTCCTTCAAATCCGGGATGGACCTTCCCTCTGGCATTTTGACCTTTCGTACCTCTCCCGCTGGTTTTGACTCTGCCGGATCCATGACCCCGTCCGAGACGTTTCTTTGATTTTTGTACCAGTTTTTTTAACAGTGTTCTATTCATAGACGTATCCTTTTTTTATAATTATTTGGCTTCCCGATGAGACAACCGCTGCTTCCCTTTTTCGCCAAGCTGACGGAGTGCCTCGATGGTAGCATACACATTGGATGCCTGATTTTTTGTTCCCAAAATTTTTGATACGATATCTTTAATTCCTGCAGCCTCAACAACAGCCCGAACGGCACCGCCTGCGATAACTCCGGTTCCCGGATGTGCCGGCTTTAATATAATTTTCGCAGCACCAAGTTTGACATACATTTCAAAAGGAATCGTCGTCCCTTTCATAGGGACCGTAATCATATGTTTTTTTGCATAACTCACGCCCTTTTTCACGGCGGAGCTCACATCGGGTGCGCCTCCCAAACCGACACCAACCTTCCCTTTTCTGTCACCCACAACAGCTAACACTGAAAATCCGATTTTATTTCCACCCTTTGTCTTTTTGGATACCCGATTTACCTGAACAATTTTTTCCTCAAATTCAGAAACATGACGATTATCATTCATCATATAGTTACCCCTCCTTCTCGAACCGTATCTGCAATTTGTTTGATAACGCCATGATATTTATATCCTCCACGGTCAAATACGAGTTGTTTTATTCCTTTTTTCTTGCACAGAGTGCCGATTGAAGTTCCTAATGCAAATCCTGAAGCTCGATTAGTCCCTTCAGCCTTCGCTGATCCCAGAGTTATTCCTTTTCCGTCATCAACAAGTTGTCCATAGAGACGTGTATTGGATCGAAATATCACCAATCGGGGTCGAATTGTACTTCCTTTTAATGTCGCACGAATTCTTGCTACTCGTTTGGGCCGTCGCTGTTTTATAGTACTTAGTTTTATCATATATATTCCTTTTTATTTTGCTGCACCAGGTGCGCCTCCGACACCTTTTGCAGATTTTCCTGCTTTTTTCCGAATATGTTCTCCTTCATACATAATCCCTTTTCCTTTATATGGCTCCGGCGGTTTCACTTTTCGAATATCTGAAGCGATTTGTCCGACAGTCTGCTTATCTACCCCACTCACGATAACTTTCCCTTCTACTATAGAAAATTGAATGCCTGCTGGCGGTACAATGATGACCGGATGAGAAAAACCGACTGTTAGCACCAAATCAGTGCCTGTGAGCGCCGCTCTGTATCCGACACCGGAAAGCACAAGCGTTTTTGTCCACCCCTCGCTTACCCCGTGGATCATATTGTCAATATGGGCACGGACCAATCCATGGAGTGCGCTTATTTTTTTATCTTTTCCGAATGTCTCAACAGAAATAATCTGGTCATTCATTGTCACGGATATCCCCACGGGAATGACAAAAGACAATGATCCTTTTGAACCGCTCACCGATATGCTATTGCCGCTTACCGCAATAGTAACAGCTGGTTTAACGATAATTGGTGATTTTCCTATTCGTGACATATGCTCCTTTATTTACCAAATTTCACACAAAAGCTCTCCTCCAACCCCTTGTTTTTTTGCTTCTTTTCCGGTCATAACGCCTTTTGAAGTAGAAATAATTGAGATGCCGATATTCCCCATCACTGAAGGAATGGAAAGCTTATCCACATACAACCGGATACCGGGTTTACTCATTCGTTTCACTCCGTCAATGACATGAACCCCATCAACATACCGAAGTACTATACGGAGTTTTGCATAGGGCAACTCTCCGACTTTTTCAACGGTATTCACATATCCCTCATGTTCTAAAATTTTTCCAATTCTTTCTTTTTCTTTAGAAAATGGAAGCACTACTGTCTTTTTAGCAGCCATTCCTGCGTTTTTTATTTGAATAATCATGTCACCTATTGGGTCACTTACCATATATATATCTCCTTTTTTACCAAGATGCCTTTGTCACTCCGGGCAGTTCTCCTTTATATGCCCGTTCCCGAAAACATATCCGACAAACACCGAATTTTCGCATATATGCTCTCGATCTTCCGCAAAGAGAACATCGATTTTTAAATCGAACGGTAAATTTCTGTTTTTTAAAAAATTTTACAACATCAGATAATTTTGCCATATATAATCTCCTTCATCCGCCAAATCTATTTTTCAAATGGTATTCCTAATTCTTCTAAAAGCGCTTTGCCCTGATCATTTGAAACGGCAGTCGTCACAAATGTCACCTCAAAACCGCGAATTTTATCAACAAGATCAAAATCCAGTTCAGGAAAAATCGTTTGTTCAGAAACCCCCAACGTATAATTTCCTTTCCCGTCAAATCCCTTTTTTGGTACCCCCCGAAAATCATGCACCCGGGGTAACGCTACGCTGATAAGACGCGTAAAAAAATCCCACATACGTTTTTTCCGAAGTGTTATTTTTAGACCAATAGGATCTTCCTCACGGAGTTTAAAAGATGAAATGGCCTTTTTTGCTTTTGTTGTCACAGGCTTTTGACCACAAATAATTAAAAGTTGTGATTCCATTTTCCCTAATATTTTTTTATCCGTGAGTGCTTCTCCTAATCCACAGTTGATAACGATTTTTACCAACGCAGGAATCGCCATCGGATTTTTTATACCGAATTTTTTTTGTAATGTCGGACGTATCTCTTTTTTATACTGATTAAAGACGTATGAATTCATAATTATATTTTTTGTTCACATTTTCGGCATATCCGTACTTTCTCATCCTTAAGAATTTTATATCCTATTCTAGTTTTTTGACCGCAGGAAGGACACAAAAACATGACCTTAGATATATCCATTGCTTTTGGTAAACTAATAATCCCACCCGGATGCTTATCATCTTTTCGTTTTGTATTGCGTTTATAAACATTTATACCGGCCACAATGATGGTATTGTCTTTAGGAAATACCTTCTCTATCTTCCCTTTCCTGCCTTTATCTTTTCCGACTATTACAATGATTTCATCACCTTTTTTTAGTTTCATATAATTAGTACATCTCCATAGCCATACTGGCAATTTTATCAAATCCACGCTCTTTTACTTCCCGAGCCACGGGACCAAAAATTCTGGTACCCCGCGGATTCCCAGCTTCATCTATGACCACACCTGCGTTATCATCAAATCGAATATATGAACCGTCAGAACGTCCGAATTCTTTTCTTGTCCGTACGAGGACCACTTTTACGAGCTCATCATTTTTCACTGTGCCTTGCGGATCGGCCGCTCTTACCACACATTGAACAATATCTCCGATACGTGCAAACTTACGCTTTGACGATCCATAAATATGGATAACTGACATGGCAGTGGCCCCTGAATTATCTGCAACCGTCAATTTTGTTTTTCGTTGTATCATATAAATAAATTAAATTTTCTTCACGAGAGAAAAATGTTTTGTTCTGCTCATTGGCCTCATCTGGCAAATTTCAACTGTATCGCCAACTGCTATATCAGTCAACTCATTGTGACAGGCAAATCTTCTTGTTCTTTTTAATGATTTTTTATATATCGGATGCTTCTTCACATACGGAACTTCGACTTTCGCTGTTTTTATTCCGTGAAGTGCAACGACTGTTCCGATAAAATTTTTTCCTTTATTTGACTGTGTATTTTTTGTATTCATATGCCCTTTCTAGGAACTCACTTCACCGAAACAAGCTGTTTTTGTTTTATAAAGGTCTTTAGGATTGCTATTTTTTTTCGCATAGTTCTTCCTTCACGAGAATTTTTCATTTGTTTCACATGTCGGTCTACTTTCATTTTTTTTAATTTTTCCTCCAGACTGATCACCTCTTTCGTAAGCTCTTGTATACTTGTCTTTATAAAATTCTGCTTTTCTTTATATTTCATATAATGCTTTCTTTTATTTCACAATAAATCGTGATCGTATCGGTAATTTTGCTGATGCCAACCGCATAGCCTCTTTAGCATCCGCAACCTGCACTCCGCTCATTTCAAACATAATACGTCCGGGTTTGACCACTGCGACATATTCATAGAAATCTCCCTTTCCGCTTCCCATACGTGTTTCCGGTGGCTTTTTGGTAATCGGCTTATCCGGAAAAATCCGTATAAACACCCGTCCGCCACGCTTAATAAAATGCGTCATCGCTTTTCTCGCCGCTTCAATTTGCCGGGCCGATACCCACCCATGAGTCATGGCTTTCAACCCAAATTCTCCAAAATCGATATTGCTTCCTCTCACTGCTTTTCCTCTGCATTTTCCCCGAAATGTCGTTCTATATTTTGTTCGTTTTGGTTGTAACATACATTATGTACTTTTCTTTTTACATATCCACACTTTCACCCCGATATATCCTGATTTTGTTAATGCCGGACTTATCGCAAAATCCACTTCCTCACGGATGGTTGAGAGAGGAATAGATCCTGCTGAAAATTTTTCCCGGCGGGCTATTTCAGCTCCGTTAATCCGTCCTGCCAATAAAATTTTTACACCTACAGCTCCTGCATTCATAACCCGTTCCATTGCCTGATTACATGCACGTTTTGGCGGAATTCTCCGTATCAATTGATCGGCAATCGAAACCGCTACGAGCGGCGCGCATAAATTTGGCTCTTTAACCGGCTCAACCGCTATCTCTACTTTTAACTTCCCTGTTTCTTTCCAAAATCGAGTCGCTGCATTTTTCTGACGCACCATTCTGAAATGAAGGAGAAACCGCTCAATTGCCTTTTTCATATCCTCAAGTCCGCTTCCTCCGCGGCCGATAACAATACCGGGTTTAGACACATGAATGATAAGTTTCATTTTATTGATTGACCGTTCAATCTCAACTTCCAAAAATCCTGCGATTTTTAATTTTTTTGCCAAATATTCCCGAAGTTTCACATCTTCAAGTAAAAATTCCCCATACCGTCTTTTATTGGCAAACCATCGTGATCCCCACGTATAGACGCCTCCGAGCCGGAATATTTTTGGATTAATTTTTTGTCCCATGAATTATTTTCCTTCCTTTACTTTTTTCTCGTCATCGGTCAACACCACAGTAATATGAGTCATACGTTTTTTATATGCATGTGCCGTACCTTTTGATACCGCGTGCCACCTCTTCATCGATGGCCCTTCAGTTACGTCAATACGGCTAAACCTAAGAACATCTGCTCCTTTTCCGTTTTTGCTATGCGCATTTGCCACTGCTGAATCAATAATCTTTTTCAAAAAGGATCCGGCACGTTTTGGCATGATAGAAAGCTGTTGTATCGCCCGTTCTACGGAAAGAGGTCTGATTGCATCAGCAACCAACCGGACTTTCCGGGTACTGATTCTCAAATATTTTGCTTTTGCTATATATTCCATATATTTTACGTCTTATCCATCGTTCTCTTCGTCACTTGACCATGTCCTTTAAACGTACGTGTCGGAGAAAATTCTCCCAACCGATGTCCTACCATTGATTCGCTTATGAAAACTTCATGAAAAATATGTCCGTTGTGAACGGCAATTCTGGACCCTACAAATTCCGGTGGAATTTGGCATGCCCGTGACCATGTTTTGATAGCCACACGATCTCCCCCTCCTTTTTGCTTGAGGACTTTACTCAGTAATCGCTTATCTATATACGGACCTTTTGAACTGCTTCGTGCCATATTTTGTTCTTTGTTCTTTATTCTTAGTCCAATCAGGAACTACGAACCAGGAACTTTATTTATTTTTTCTTTTTTCGACTAATAATAAAATGATCGCTATATTTTACACGTTTTCGGGTTCGCTTGCCCAGTGTTGGTTTTCCCCAGGGAGATTTCGGCGACGGCAAACCAATACCACTTCGCCCTTCTCCACCTCCGTGAGGATGAGACCGTGGATTTTGAGCTACTCCACGGACTGTCGGACGGATACCCATATGACGGCTTCTTCCGGCTTTTCCGATGACCCGGTTCTTTCTCTCGACATTGCCGATTTGTCCGACTGTTGCTTTACAGCTTCCGTGAAATACCCGAATTTCTCCTGACGGAAGTTTCATTTGAATATTGTTTTCATCTTTTGCTAAAACGATAGCCCCTGTCCCCGCGCTTCTGACCATTTGTGCGCCGCTTTTTGGTTTGATTTCCAAATTATGGACAACAGTTCCGATTGGGATAGAACGCAGTGGTAATGCATTGCCGACTTTTATATCCACTGATTCTCCGCTTATCACTTCAGCTCCAATCACCAGACCTATCGGAGCTACAATATAGCGCTTCTCTCCATCACGATAGGTAAGAAGGGCAACATCAGATGATCTGTTTGGATCATATTCAATCGCGCTCACGACGGCTCCGATCCCATCTTTATCCCTAAGCCAGTCCATGCTGCGATAAAAACGTTTATGCCGTCCACCCTGATGACGCACGGAAACATGACCATGTGAATCACGGCCGGAATGTTTTTGTAAAATTGATGAAAGATGTTTTTGTCTAGCCATATTACTTTTTTTCTTCCGTTGGCCCGCCTATTTGAAACGCCTCGATTGTTTGTCCGGATTTGAGTTTTACAAATACTTTTTTCCAGTCACTTTTTGCAATACTTTTTCCTTTTCGTCCGACACGCCGTACTTTCCCGTGCATCAAACATGACCGTACCGCTACTACGGAAACCGCATACAGTATTTCAATTTCTTTCTTCACCGTATGTTTATCTGCAGATACGTCAGCATTGAACGTATACCACCCTGCTCCTACCAAACTCATGGTTTTTTCCGTTATCAATGGTTTTATAATATATGTTTTCATATTACGCATTCTTTCCTTTGGCGATAAAAGAAACAAGTGCATCTTTCGTAAACACGACATATGCATGGGTCATCACATCATGTACGCTAAAAGAATCGAAAGGGAGCACAGAAACGTTTTTAATATTGCGTACTGCTCTGACAAGAGGTCTCGTTTCTTTCCCGTAGATAAAAAGAATACGCCTGGATACCTGTATTTTTTCCAACATGTCTGCAAATGATTTTGTTTTCACAGGAAGATTCAGTAAACCGTCGACCACCTTCATAGCATTGTTTTCTACTACAAAAGAAAGAGCACTTGCTAACGCTTTCTTTTTCATTTGTTTTGGCATTGTTTTATGGATATCACGGGGTACAGGACCAAAGGTAATTCCTCCACCGACAAAAATCGGAGCGCGTATCCCTCCGTGACGTGCTCTTCCTGTACCTTTTTGGCGGTAAATCTTCCTCGTTGATCCTTCTACCATTCCCCTGGTTTTCGTCGCGGCTGATCCTTCACGCTGATTCATCTGATACACCCTTTGAGCCTGAGCGACAAGCTGGGCATTGAAAGGTACTCCAAATATCTCTTGCGGCAATATAATAACACCTGCTTTTTCTCCTTCCGGAGATACGACAGGAAATGATAATTTTCCCAACACTTCTTTTTTATCAATCTCTTTTTTTTCTTTTTTTACGGAAACCACCGCTCTCTTTTTCGCAGGGAGTTTTAGTTTCTTTAGTGCAACTGATTTCTTTATTTTTGGCATATATGAATATTAGTGTCCCTTGTGAATGATAACCAATGCATTTTTTCCACCCGGGATAAGTCCTTTGACCATCATGGTTTTCTGCTCTGTATCAATGCGTACCACTGACAATCCTGTGACTGTTTTTCTTTCTCCACCCATTCTTCCGGCCATCCGTTTTCCTTTGTAGACCCTACCAGGTGTCGTTGTCGCCCCTATGGATCCCGGAGCACGCGCTCTGTCTGACTGACCATGTGTCGCCGGTCCTCCATGAAATCCGTGCCGCTTCATGACTCCTGCAAATCCTTTTCCTTTCGATGTTCCGATGACATGTATCATGTCTCCTGCCATAAATATCTCTTCTGCATGAATTTCCTGTCCGAGCTTCAAATCTCCGATCTCTGACACCTGTATCTGACGCAAAAAGCGAAGTTTTTCTTCTATCCCCGCTTTTTTCATATGCCCTTGAAGTGGTTTTGAAATATGTTTTTTGGTTCCAAATCCAAGCTGAACCCAATGTTTACCCTCTTGCTCACCCATAGCAGTAACAAAGCATGGACCAACTGATACGACCGTAACAGGAATCCGTTTCCCTGCTTCGGTAAATGTTTGCGTCTGTTTTATTTTTGTTCCAAGAATTGCACTCAACATATTTTTTCCAAAAAAAACGACCTCGGTAACAAGGTCGATCCCTTTTAACCGAGACTTTTGGTATTTCCTTATGTAGCGATAAGTTTCCACCTATAGGCCATAAGCAAAACCTAAGTATACCAAAGTATCTCTTACGTTTTCAACTCTACATCCACTCCTGCCGGTAAATCCAAATGCATCATCTGATCTATAGTTTTATCGGTCGGCTCCATAATATCAATAAGTCGTTTATGAGTCATTATTTTAAAATCTTCACGGCTATTTCTATCAATAAATCCCGCTCTGGCCACATTAAAATGTTCCTGAGATGTCGGGAGTGGAACCGGTCCGATAACTTTAGCACCGGTCCTGACTGCTACATCAAGAATTTTTTGACAGCAATCGTCTATTACCCTGCTATCGTATGATTTTAAACGTACTCGTATTTTTCCTTTAGGCATTTTTATTTAAGCAATGATTTTTGTTACCACTCCTGCTCCTACTGTGTGTCCACCTTCCCGAATAGCAAATCGTAGTCCTTCTTCAAGGGCAACAGGTACGATAAGTTTAACGGTCATTTTTGTGCTGTCTCCAGGCATGACCATTTCAACACCTGTAGGAAGTGTCACTTCAGCGGTAATATCAGTGGTTTTAATGTAAAACTGTGGCCGATACCCAGTAAAAAACGGTGTGTGTCTTCCACCCTCTTCTTTGGCTAAGATATACACTTCTGCTTCAAATTCCGTATGTGGTTTGACTGATCCAACTGCTGCCAGTACCTGACCGCGTTCCACCTGGTCTTTTTCTATACCCCGGAGAAGTACTCCGACATTGTCTCCTGCGAGTCCCTCGTCAAGAAGTTTTCTGAACATTTCCACTCCTGTGACGACTGTTGACTGGGTCGGTCTGATACCGACAATTTCAATAGTATCGTTAATTTTTACTTTCCCTCTCTCTACTCTTCCGGTTACCACTGTTCCTCTGCCTTTTATGGAAAAAACGTCTTCAATAGGCATCAGGAATGGCTTGTCTAACGCTCGTACCGGATCCGGTACATACTCATCAATGGTATTCATAAGTTCCATGATGGTTTTTTCTGCTTCAGGATCCCCTTGAAGAGCTTTCAGCGCTGATCCTCGGATAACAGGAATGGTGTCTCCGGGAAATTTATACTTGGTCAGAAGCTCCCGAACTTCCATTTCAACCAAATCAAGAAGCTCTTTGTCTTCTACCATATCGCATTTGTTCATAAATACAACGACTGCCGGAACGTTCACCTGTTTAGCCAAAAGAATATGCTCTCTGGTTTGTGGCATGGGACCGTCAGGCGCGGACACGACAAGAATCGCTCCGTCCATTTGAGCGGCACCCGTAATCATATTTTTTATGTAATCAGCATGCCCTGGGGCGTCAATATGAGCGTAATGACGTTTTACTGTTTCGTATTCTGAATGATGAATGTTTATTGTGACGCCTCTGGCTTTTTCCTCCGGCGCACTATCAATTTCTTCATATTTCAGTGCTTTTGCCAAACCTGCTTTTGCTAAAACGTGGGTAATTGCTGAAGTAAGTGTTGTTTTTCCGTGGTCAACATGTCCGATCGTACCAATATTTAGATGCGTCTTATTGCGAATAAATTTCTGTTGGTCTGCCATATAAACCTTTCTAGAAACAGTCCCGCTTAGCGGGATACTATTTCTTGAACCCGACTAAGAACACTCCCCGACATTACGTCGGAATAAGTTCAGACGGGCAAAACTTTAATAAATCGAACAGCTATTTTTTAGCTTTGAATATTGTAACACACATTAGCCTTGTTTCGCAATGATCTTTTCCTGAATATTTTTTGGTACTTCCTCGTAATGACTTGGCTCCATGTAATATGACGCTCTTCCTTTTGACAGACTCCGGAGCATGGTCGCATATCCGGATAATTCAGCCAAAGGAACACTAGCTATAATAATTGTCGCCAATCCCCGTTTTTGAGTTCCTAAAATTTGAGCGCGCTTGGAGGAAAGATCGCCAATGACGTCTCCCATATATTCATCCGGAGTCGTCACTTCCACTTTCATAATTGGCTCAAGAAGCGTAGGACCTGCTTGTTTTACCGCGTGCTGAAGAGCCATGCTTCCGGCGATTTTAAAAGCAATTTCCGAACTATCTACATCATGAAATGATCCGTCGTAGACCGCTACACTCATATCAACAAGCGGATATCCGGCAATACATCCGTTTTCCATAGCTTCTCTTGCTCCTTTTTCAATCGGATTGATAAATTCCCGGGGAATTGTTCCGCCTTTAATCTCATTGATAAATTCATATCCTTCTCCACGATTTTTCGGTTCAACTCGGAGATAACAATGACCATATTGACCATGGCCTCCTGTTTGTTTAATATACTTTCCTTCTCCTTCGGCAACCTTTGTAATAGTCTCTTTATATGCCACCTGTGGGGCTCCCACATTTGCTTCTACTTTAAATTCCCTCTTCATACGATCCACAAGAATATCCAGATGTAATTCTCCCATACCCCAAATAATCGTCTGATTGGTTTCAAGATTGCTTTTTATTTTAAACGTCGGATCTTCTTCCGCCAAACGCTGAAGTGCATATCCCATTTTTTCCTGATCATTCTTCGTTTTTGGTTCTATAGCAAGCGATATGACAGGATCCGGAAATGAAATCTGCTCAAGAACAATCGGTGCATCAACATCTGAAATAGTATCCCCTGTAATCGTGTCTTTAAATCCGACAACGGCAACAATTTCTCCTGCGTATGCTTCCTTGATATCTTCCCGTTGATTGGCGTGCATGAGAAGAAGTCTGCCAATGCGTTCTTTGAGGCCTTTACTTGAGTTGTAGGCATATGATCCGGATACAATTTTCCCTGAATATATCCGGACATAGGTAAGTTTCCCTACATGCGGATCTATTTGAATTTTAAATGCTAATCCGGAAAAAGGCTCTTCAATCGTGCGCTTTCTTGTAATTGCCTCTCCTGTCTGGGGATTGGTTCCGTTCACTTCAGGCATATCCAGTGGTGACGGAAGATAATCAACAACAGCGTCCAATAAAGGCTGTACTCCTTTATTCCGAAGACTGGTTCCTGCATATACCGGAACAAGTTTGTATCCAATGACCGCTCTGCGAAGCGCATTTTTTAACTCGTCCACTGTAGGATCAACCCCGTTCAAATATTTTTCCAAAAGCACATCATCTGTTTCGGAAATCCTTTCAATAAGCTTGTGACGGTGTTCTTCTACTTCATTCTTTAGATCTTCCGGACAATCCGTTATTTCATATTTTGCCCCCAAATCATCACTATGCCATGTAAACGCCTTCCGGGTAAGAAGATCAACGTTACCGATATATGAATTTTCCCGCCCAATCGGAACCACCATGACAGCAGTCCTTGCTCCTAACCGTTCTTCAATGGATTTGACTGTCGTCCAAAGATCAGCTCCGACTTTGTCCATTTTGTTAACAAAACAAATCCGGGGAACTTTATATTTGTCAGCCTGACGCCATACGGTTTCTGACTGCGACTGCACGCCTTCTTCTCCGTCAAGAACTGTTATGCCTCCGTCCAGAACCCGAAGCGACCGTTCAACTTCTGCGGTAAAATCCACATGTCCCGGCGTATCAATAATATTAAATCGATATCCATTCCAAAACGTCGTGGTAGCAGCAGAAACAATAGTAATACCGCGCTCTCGCTCCTGATCCATCCAATCCATAACGGTCGTACCATCATCAATATCCCCAATTTTGTAACTTTTGCCGGTATAGTAGAGGATCCGTTCTGTGGTCGTTGTTTTCCCTGCATCAATGTGAGCAATAATGCCGATATTCCGGACTTTCTCAAGCGGTACATCGCGATTTTCAGTAATGGTAGTTTGTGGTTGTGCCATAAAAAAATTATAACCCTCCTTGAGAGGGTTTTCCATGCTTTTTAGAAAACTGACTAGGGCAATTCTTTTCTATTGTACTAGAAATTTGTTGGTGTGTCTAGAAATGGGATAGAAGGAAATAGTTTATGTCATCAAAATTTTATTCTTTAGGAATTTTACTAATACTTTTTAGCTGATTGAGAATAAGCTTTTTTTTATTTCCCTCAAGAATTTCTGGTTGGCCGTAATCTTTGATATAGAGTGGGATAAATTCGATATTGACAAGGTCTTTGCCGTAAAACGTATATATTCCAATGACTCCTTCTTTTGTTTTTTCGCTCCACATCTGATCAAAAATCGTATTGCCATGCGCATACATGATTACTTTTCCTTTATATAATTCTACCGGCTGTATCCAATGCGGATGATTGCCGACAATGAGATCTGCGCCACTATCAATGGCAAGATGAGCCAACAATATTTGTCGCTCTGATGGTTTTTCCGTATATTCCACTCCCCAATTCATGGACACGATGACGACATCTGACTGCTTTTTAGCCTCAGAAATCTCTTTTTCCATCGCTTTTTCATCGGCTTTTGCAATGGGAAAAACGTACGGACCGATATCATCAAACCCTAAAAATTCAACCTTTGTTCCTTTTACTTCAATACGTGTTGGCTCTTCTAATCCGGAAATCCGGATGCCATTATCTTCCATTAATTTTCTTGTCTGTTCAATTCCCTCTTCCTCCCAATTTCCCATATGATTATTCGCAAAATTTGCAACAGTCACATGGGCCGCTTTGAGTCCTTCAGTGTGTTTCTGATCTCCACAAAAAACCATCCCGTCTACTGTCACCGGACAGTTTGGCACAAGGGGTGCTTCAAGATTGACAAGCGTGATATCGCCTTTTATAAGAATTGGAATGATATTTTTCCAAGCCCAGGTAAAATCATTTTGCTTAACTGTTTTATAATTCACAGAACGGGCAGGAATGACATCACCGGTTGCCACCAATGTCCATTTTTTATCAGCCGGAATTGTTGCAACTATTTCTTTATCATCTGAAAATATGGAATCAAGGGTAAGAGCCGGAGGCATCCAGGGAGTAGGCAGTAAACTGATGAACTCTTTTGTGGATATAGGAGAGACGAACGGAAACTGATTTTTGGGAATAAAAAAAAGGAATCCACCAGCAAGAAGAATAATAACTAAGACAATCCCAATTCTTTTTTTCATTTCTATTGAGGTAATTCTTCCGGAATCACCGACGTATCATCTCCGACATCAAGCGGTTCGGGATTTTGCTCATTGGTGGGTTCGAGCGTGATCAAAATTGTAGTTTTATTTGAACTCTTCTCTGTAGAAAGAATGATGTTACCGATGAGTTTTTCTTTTTTCACTTTATACGTTGAACCATCTCCGAGCGTATTGGTTTCCTCTACCGTCCAGCCTTTTGCCTCCAGCTGATCATTATAAAACGTAGTAACTTTCGAAAGAGCGTCGCCCGTGTCTAAAACTAACCAAAACCCTTTCCCCATAGATTGTTCGGACCCTACTGCAGTTCCGCTTGGGACGGCTCCTGGATATAACGGGAAATCCTTCGGAAAATCTGCAGGTATTTTTCCTTCTCCCAACTCCATTATTTTTTCTCCGTTTTTCTCGTTCTCAACTTTTATCCCGGTTGTCTTTTCAATAGTGTTTTTCAGGAAATTTTCCCCAAACGGTGAAAACAAAAATTTTCCGGCCACAGTAAACGCGAGGCCAAATGCAAGAAGTGAAAGAACTACAATAACCAAACACCCGATGCCGAGAACGACAGGGAGAGGTAATTTACTTTTTTGTACTGGTTGAAGATCATTATTTTTTTCTTCCATATAAATCATTCTCCTTTCCACTATCTTTGTTATATACACTTTGCAACAAAAATTCAATACCATTTGTCATTGTCGGGCTTGACCCGACAATCCATAGTTATATTTTTAGATTCCTGCTTTCGCAGGAATGACATGATAATTATTGTGCATCATCTTCAATAGTATCTGAAAATTCCAATTGTTTGATCGAAGGGAGCGCCTGACCGGCAATCCCTTGCATGCTTCCATACATGCCGGCAACCCCAGAGAGCAAATGATTTACTTGCTGTTCCCGGAGTTTCCATGACCGCTCATATGCAATACGTTCTTTTTGAATCTGCGTCTGCATATCCTGATATATCTCAATCATCGCCTCTACCTGATGCTGAAAATCATGACTGGTCACATAGGCGTAGAGATCTTCTGCTTTTGTCTTTTGGTTTTCTTTTATCTTTTTCTGCTTGGCCACATCCAGAAGTGATTTCCGAAGTAGTGTCGCAAGCGGTATGGCAAGCTTATGACTTGCTACCCATACGCCGTCTTTGAGCCCGATCCCCGATTTTGCTTCTTCCGGAAGAACTTCGGAAATGATTGCAGGAATGTTTGCTTTATCGGATAAAACATCATTTTTTAATTTTGTTATCCATCCGTCTGACCATTGTTTCGTACGTTTGGATTCCCATAAGATGGTTCCGCACACCACCCCCATCGGACTTTTTACAATCTGACGGATATCAGCACCTAACACACCTTTCCCTACCGGTTCTATCGCATCCTGTGGAAACGAACTATGAAAAAGCGCTTCGAGATCCAATTCCTGCACTTCTCCTTGAAGTTGTTGCGATCCTTGGGATGCTTTACGCTGGGCATCTTCCAAAGATTTTTTCAGCTGATCAATAACCATGTCCTTTTCTTTTTCTTTTAAACGACTTTTTTCTGCAGCTTCTTCCAATGTTTTCTGTCGGATGATTTCCCGTTCTTTGTCCATTTGCCGTTGTTTCTCCAATTCAAACGTGCGCCGTTCTTCATCAAGTTTATTTTTTTCTTTCCTGATATCCAGTTCTGCTTTTTGGGCAATCTCCAATTGCTGTTTTTTCTTTTCCACATCATCCTGCAATATTTTCATTTCATCCAGTAATTTTTTGTTGGATTCCGTTTTTTCCTTTTCAAACTCTTTCTTGTATTCCTTTTCCAGCGTTTCTTTGAGCTGTCCCTTCAAATCCTCGGTAAGGGCATCAGTGAGTTCGATTGGTTTTTTACAGTGAGGACAAATAAATTGTGTGTTCATAAAATATACATATCCTGATGATAATCATTGACTCCCACAAATTCCGCTTTTCCCTGTACGATACGCTCCATCGGACGACACGACTGACACCCGTCTTTTTGGCTGCAGACAAACCGGTCCAGCTTTCGGGCAAGGCTGATGCGTTTCCCTATCTCCAACAGCCTTTTTTCGCTTTCTTCGTAGACAGGGATCGGCATATCGAGAGGCTCATCATCTTTATCCAGATACCAGTACTGAACTCCACGTATCCCTCTTTTCTGAACATTGACACAAAGGAGAAAATATATCGGTAATTGAAGAGAATCCGGATCTTCATCAAATTTTCCGGTTTTAAAATCAATAATCCTTATGCTGTCATCCTTTTCCAAATACTCCAGCCAGTCAATTTTTCCGCAGAGAATAAGATTGTCTTCTTCGGATAACCAATACCACGAAAGGCTGTCGCGGAGTTTTATGGCTTTCCGGAGAACCGGTCCGGGATTTCGGACAACCCTCTCAATCATGGATGTGCCCCGTTTTTTATAAGATTCTTCTTCCTCAACGTCACGGAATCCGCCTTTTTTTCCTGAAATGGTTTTCCATTTTTCTTCAAAAATATCCATGAGGGGCTTGTCCAATCGTTTTTCAACAGGGAGAGCTGAAAGCGCATCTATGACGTCATGGACGGTCTGCCCGAGGGCAAGAGCGGGCTGCATGAGGGTAATCTTATGATTGGTCTTCGGATCCCGATAGATATTTTTCAAAAAATATGCGCGCGGACACTTGAGATAGTCGCTCAGTGATGAATATGAAACCCATGTAGCGGAGTACTTGTCTTTCATCGGTATGACTATACCATACCTTTTCTAAAAAAACAGGTATAATACAGCCCATGATACGTACATTTTTCTCATACGTCTTCGGGTGCAGGGTCAATGAGGCGGAAAAAGTCGTGATGGATAAGAAACTTCTTGAATTAGGATTTGTGTGGAGTGACGATGCTCCTGATTTTTATATCATCAATTCCTGCGCGGTCACAGGGAAAGCAGAACGGGAGGTAAGACAGCATATCTACCAAACCCGCAAAAAATTCCCCCATACAAAAATTGTCGTCACCGGATGCGCGGCGACAAACTGGAAGCAGAACAATGTCATTGTTAACGGTGTGGATTTACTTATTGAAAACAAGGAAAAATCTTCCATACCGGATTTATTACTTCAATTGTCATCGCGAACCCCGAGCGCAAACAAGGGGTGTGGCGATCTCTATAATAAAGATTGCTTCGCTTACGCTCGCAATGACAAGTTCCTGAATTCCGGCCGGCTCATGGTCAAAATTCAGGATGGATGCGATAGGTTTTGTTCATACTGTATCGTCCCCTACGTACGCGGAAAACCGCAATCACGATTAATAAAAGAAATAATGAAAGAAATAAAAGATTATGATGACGAAATTATAGAAGTCATTCTCACGGCAATCAATACGGAGTTCTTTGGAAAAGATACAGGAGAAACGCTCATACAATTAATTGATTCAATTCTCACAAAAACAATCATTCCAAAAATCAGTTTTGGCTCAATCCACCCGTGGAGTGTTACGGATGAATTTCTGTCCTATTACCAATCCATAATGCCAAGTGGCCGCTTCATCCCCTTTTTCCATATCCCCATCCAGTCGGGAAGCAATACCACTCTCAAACTCATGAACCGAGGATACACAAAAGAGGAGATGCTGGAAAAATTACAAAAGATTAAAAAAATAAATCCCGATGCTTTTATCGGTACGGACATCATCGTCGGCTTCCCCGGAGAAACGGACAAAGAATTTCAGGAAACGTATAATTTTTTACAACAAGCACCGATTGATAAAATCCACGTCTTCCGGTATTCCGAAAGACCGGGAACCCCAGCAAAAAAATTTCCCAATGAACCAACACCTGCGGAAAAACGCGAAAGGTCACGCTTGCTTATTGAAATAGAAAAAAATAATAATATTCGATAATTTGGTATACTCATACGTATGAAACCTCCTGCGGTTGAAGCCACGAAAATCGCAATATTCAAAGGAAAGAAATCAGGAAAATCATCTATCAGAATGAATGGTGGTTTTCGGTGGTGGATGTTGTTCAAGTGCTTACTGATCAACAAGATGACCATGCTGCCAGAAAGTACTGGAATAAACTGGCGCAACGTTTGAGAGAAGAAGGAAGTCAAGTGGTGACAAAATGTCACCAGTTGAAATTGATAACGCCGAATGGAATAATGAACTGACTATTCAATGAGTGGTACATTTTGTACCACCCCTTGTGCTTGAGGCAGATACTGCGAGAGACAAACAAGAAGTGTATTTCTGGTATATACAGTCGTCCGAAAAAATCGGACAACTGTAGTTAGTACCTTCAGATGAAAAAAAGAACTCGGCCGGACGGTCGTTTCCAACAAAAATTTTCTTCTAAATAAAGAACCTAAAAAGATAAACTCACTTTGAACTAAACTCAATCATAAAAAAACGTAAAGCGATTATCGAAGTAATAACACGCCTAATGTCATAATAATTGCACTAATAATTTTTTTTCCTAAGTCATTCCGTTCCTTGAGCATTATTGCCGCAAATAGCACCGTTAATATAATGCTTGATTTTACAATTGCGCTTAGTTGACCTGCTCCGGCGCCTCGTTCAAATGCCACATAATACGTAATCGCCTGAATTGCATAAAAAATGCTGAAAAATGTCAGATTTTTTAAAACTGAAGCGTGCATCATTTTTGGAATATACATAATAGACCGTGGCTTAATAAGTATAATAAACAATCCCGGAAGAAAAAATATTATTGGTGTATATGATACAGCGTCATATCCACCCCGAAGGATAATGGCGTCAACGACAGGAATCCGGCTACATTTTCCCAACCTTAGGCGCTAGTTTAGAAAAATTCAAATTTTGGAGTTGCTTGATCACTTGTTCGTCAGTGAGTTCTTCTGTAAAATAAATAGCTGACAATTCATTGGCTTTATCTTTTTTTGCCAATTTCCAATTACGTAAAATAGTACCCGGGCTGATTTCTTTACGGATCTCTTTTTGTTTTACCAATGTAACCACCTCTCCCAAATCAAGTTTGAGCTTTGAAAAAATCATTGTGAAATCGTAAAAATCACGATAACGGATTCGGTCATTCATTGCCCGTATCTTCTCAGCAGCAATTTCCCGAATATCCATTACCCGCACTTTTGTTTTTACCCCATATTCATTTTTATAAACAAGATCCCGTGGAGGTAAAATAACGTTCTGCAAAAAATCGGTTTCCACCTTCAAAGAATTTGACTGACCCAACGGTCCGATAAAAAGCAAACGCTCAATTTTTATGGTTGCCCCTGAAACATACGACTTTTTCACAGATAAAAAATCCGGTTTTTCCAGCACCGTCTTCATTTCTTCCAAGGCGAGGGGTAATCGGTTGGCTGAAAAGCCAAATCTTCAGAAAAACGCAATTGCGGAAGATACACATGATACAGAGCGGTTCCGCCTTTGAAAATTAGTTTCTTTCTTAAAGGTGAATCATAAATGATTTTAGAGACAAGTGCCAAAAAATAATCCTTTTCCGCGACCGCTAAAGGATATTTAAGTTTCCTATTTATTAATAACAACGCCGATTTATCCAATAATTCTAGTATCATAATACAAACGCCACTTGGCGTTAAATAATTTGGAATCGGCGGTAAAATGCGAACTGCCATAATTATTTTTTAAAGCATTGCTCGCTTGATCCGAGTTTAAATTAAGAGTATCCAATATGAAGCCAACTTTACGAAGTACGGTCGAGCCGGAACGTATCGCGTATGCCTGTAATGTGTTTACATCGAGCTCTGAATGATAATCTCTTATTTTTTCAAAAACCAGACTGGCTGAACTAAAACTTTGATCTAAATAGAGATAATCGATGAGGGCTTTTTCCGCTTCGGCAATGTTAATTATTTTACTATTTTCCCTTTTTTCATTAAAACCAAAATACAGATCTTTTTTAACTTTAGAAAAATTATAGATGTGGTCATCAAAATTATATTTTTTGCTGTTTTTAACAGTAACGCTTGTAATCACCTTGTCATATTGGTCAAACATTTGATAATAATTTAGGGCATACGATAAACTGACATAAGATTCGCTAACCAAAGAATTGGCGATAACATAAAGTGACATGTCATTTTGCGATCTGGCAGAAAGGCTATCCACAATTAGATACAATCCTTGTTTAATTCTCCTTAGCCATCCGGCATGAACCAACTGATTTATTCTGTTGTGAGCTGAAGCGTCAGTATATAATTCTTTAAAAATAGCCGCTAAATTTTGAACACTCAAAATCCGGCCATATTGAATAATGGCCTTTTCTATTAGTTTTGCGTCATTTTCTGATAATATTGTATTTTTCATATGTATCTATACATTATATGTGATTTATACCTAATGTTAGTATATACAATAGATATAACTATTACCAGCTTCTCTTTTTGGGATTCCAGATAGATATTGATCTACCAGGCTTTTTCACTAGCCAATATGTGCAGATTTTTCTTATTGCCATAAAGTACGCATTTATATTTCCTGCCATTGTCTAAGGAATTTTGGTGGTTTTCGGTGGTGGATGTCGTCGAAGCGCTCACTAATAGTGTAAATCCCCGTGATTATTGGTATAGAATGAAAATTCGAGTCAAACAGGATGAAGGAGTTGAGTTGTCGACATTTTGTCGACAACTGAAATTACCTTCTTCGGACGGCAAAAAATATGAAACAGATTGCGCCAACACTGAGGGTATTTTTCGTATCAGAGCGGTAGTAGGGGGCTTCACTGTCAAGGTGTTTAAGGGGTATATTTTGTTTGGCAACTAGTCTTACCATTTAAAATGCGCAAAAGCCCTATTGGCCTCGGCCATGCGGTGGACGGCATCGCGTTTCTTGATAGCTTCCCCGACTCCTTTTGCGCCTTCCATAAGCTCAACGGCAAGTTTCTGATCAAATGTTTTATATTCTTTGTTTGACATTTTTTTGGCAAAGGTCACAATCCAGCGTATTGCCAAAGCAATACGTCGGTCTCCCCGTACTTCGCTGGGTACCTGATAGGATGCTCCTCCCATACGGCGGGCCCGGACTTCCATTTTCGGCCCAACGGTATTTACCGCAGTTTCAAGAATTTTTACGGGATCTTCGCCTTGTTCTTTTATGCTGTCAAATGCCTTATACACAAGGGCCTGGGCTACGGACTTTTTCCCGCTCTGCATCACACGATTGATAAACCGTGAAACGAGCCTGTTTCCGTACATCGGATCTCCCTCTAATAATTTTTTGGTAACGCGTTTTCCTCTCATATTAATTTGGTTTGGCAGCTACCGGTCCCGGACTCCCTGCTTTTGCCCCGTATTTACTTCTCCCTTGTTTTCGATTGACCACTCCTGAGGAGTCATATTTACCCCGCACGATGTGGTATTTTACTCCCGGAAGATCAGGCACTCTTCCTCCGCGAATAAGAACAATTGCATGTTCGGTAAGCTCATGTCCGATTCCCGGGATATATGCAGTCACTTCCTGCTTATTGGATAACCGGACTCTGGCAATTTTACGAAGAGCTGAGTTCGGTTTTTTTGGCGTCATGGTTTTCACTACAGTGACCACTCCTCTTTTGAAAGGAGACGGCACCTGTTTGGTGATACGGTCCTTGGCGTTAAAAAATTTCCGAAGCGCTGTTGCTTTAATTTTTTTTACACGTTTTTTCCGACCGTATTTGATAAGTTGATTAATCGTTGGCATATTAATTCCCCATCCTTGCCCGACCTTCGTCAACAGGTATGAGTCGTCCGATTATAACGTTTTCTTTGAGACCTAACAACTTATCCTCTTTAGACGCAAGGGAAGCGTCAGTCAACACATTCGTTGTTTCCTGGAACGACGCGGCTGAAAGCCATGATTCCGTATAGAGAGAGGCTCTCGTTATACCAAGAAGGATGACCTGTGCTGTAGCCGGTTCTCCCCCTTCGGTAAGAACCCGCGCATTTTCTTCTTTAAACCGTGACCGGTCAACGAGTTCCCCTGGAAGCATAATCGTATCCCCTGAAGATTCTATGCGAACTTTATCGCTCATTTTTCTGATAATCACTTCAAAATGCTTGTCGTGGATAGCGATACCCTGTGATTCATACACTCTTTGCACTTCTGTCAATAAATATTTTTGGGCTCCCCGAAGACCTCGAATTTGCAACACTTCTTTGATATCAAGATACCCCAAAGCGAGTTGATCTCCGGCTCCCACCAAATCTCCGTCTTTTACCGTGAGTTCTGAAGCCAGTGATATGGCGTATTCCCGCTCTTCAATTGGCTTCATGGATGTATTTCTTACCCGCACCGTATAGCCTGATTCCGTTTCCGTTACTTCTACTTTTCCTGCAATTTCAGATATCGGAGAAAGAACCCGTGGCGTCCTACATTCAAAGAGTTCTTCCACACGAGGTAATCCTTGTGTCACGTCCAGTCCGACGATTCCTCCTGCGTGCTTTACCCGCATCGTCAATTGCGTTCCCGGTTCCCCAATACTTTGGGCAGCCACAACTCCCACCGGCATTCCTACTTCAACGAGCTTTGTTGATGAAAAATCACGGCCGTAACATTTGGCACATAACCCTACATGTGCTATACAGGTTATAGGTGAACGGACTGTCACTGATTGAATATCATGTTCATCCAACAACTTTGCATTTGTTTCATCAATAAGTTCATCTTTGGCTATGAGTACTTTTTTGCTGTTTGGTGCTTTTATGTCACTGGCTGCGTATCTTCCGAGCGTTCTGGTTGCAAACGCTGTCTGTCGGTCTTCTTTTCTCACGATTTCAATTCCTTCATTTGTTCCGCAGTCATCCATCCGTATAAGCATATCGTGAGCTACGTCTACCAATCTCCGCGTCAGGTATCCGGCATCGGCAGTTTTGAGCGCTGAATCCGTAAGACCTTTCCGTGAGCCTCTGGTTGAAGTCACATATTCAAAAATTGACAATCCTTCCCGATAATTGCTTTTGGTCGGTAATTCAACAATTTTTCCGAGTGGGTCAACGACAAGTCCTTTAATAGCAGCCAACTGTTTCAATTGATCTTTTGAAGCCCGTGCTCCCCCTGATTCAATAATCATTTTTACGGGATTATTTTCCTTCATATTTGCCCACGTTAGATCAGCAAGCCGTTCGGTAACTTCAATCCATATCTCATTGCTTAACCGTTTCTTTTCTTCAAGGGTAATGAGCCCCTGTTGATAATTCCCTTCAATTTCTTTAATTTTGTTTTCCGTATCATCAAGAATCTCTTTCTTTTCCGGAACAATCACGTTATCAAAAACTGATGCGGAAAGACCTCCGCAGCTACTGGCTCCGTCAAATCCAATCTTTTTGATGGCATCTATAAGGACGACCACTTCTTCCTGAGGATACATCCGAAGCGCCTTAGTAATAATGAATTTTATGGTTGCTGCCTTTACCGGAGCGTTATTATACCGAAGCCCAATAGGTAAAATTTCATTAAAGAAAATCCGTCCGATGGTCGTAATGATAATCTCTTTATCAATCCGCACTTTTATCGGCTCTCTCAATTGAATTTTCTCTGACTGATAGGCAAAAATTGCTTCTTCGCTGTCGCCAAAAATCAAAAGGTCTTTTTCATCTTTCCCTTCATAATTCGGGTCAACAGTCGTGTAGTAATAACATCCGATAACCATTTCTTTATTTGGTACAGTGATGGGTGATCCGTCAGCAGGTTTCAAAAGATTTTGTGTCGGAAGCATCAAATGTTCTGCTTCAAATTTACTCTCCCGCGACAAAGGGATGTGTACAGCCATCTGGTCTCCGTCAAAATCAGCATTATATCCGGCACAAACACAGGGGTGAATCTGAATTGCAGATCCTTCTATAAGGACCGGATAAAACGCCTGTATTCCAAGTTTATGAAGTGTTGGCGCACGGTTAAGAAGCACAGGATGATTTTTCGTAATTTCTTCTAAAATATCAAACACTTCAGGAGTACGTCTATCAAGGACGTTCTTTGCATTCTTCACGTTTGGCGCTATTCCCCGGACGATAAGCTCACGAAGAACAAAAGGCTTAAACATTTCAAGAGCCATTTCCTTTGGAATTCCGCATTGGGTCAATTTCAGCTCTGGTCCCACAACGATGACGGACCGTCCGGAATAATCAACCCGTTTCCCCAACAGATTCTGTCTGAATCTTCCTTGTTTCCCCCGGAGCATGTCAGAGAGTGATCGGAGTGGCTGAATAACTGCCCGGGATGACGGTCTTTGTGTGGCGTCAATTAAACTATCCACCGCTTCCTGAAGCATTCTCTTTTCATTGCGTAAAATTATTTCCGGTGCGCCAAGATCCATAAGATGGCGGAGTCTATTATTTCTATTAATAACGCGTCTGTATAAATCATTCAAATCACTTGTTGCAAAACGTCCGCCGGTGAGCTGGACCATCGGCCGGAGATCAGGAGGCAATACCGGAAGTGTTTTTAATATCATCCATACCGGATTGACTTCAGCTTTCCGCATACTGTCTACCACTCTGAGGCGTTTTGTGGCTTTAATATGCCGTTGCCCTGTACTTTCAAGAATTTCCTCACGGAGCTCTGCAGCTAATTTTGCCAAATCAATTCTTTTTATCACATCCAAAATTGCTTCAGCTCCCATCCCTACGGAAAAACAGGATATTGCATCATATTCTGTCAACTTTAAATATTCATCTTCTGTGATCGTTGAAAGAGCTTTTATGCTTTTCACCAAAGAAATAAGCTGATCAACAACTTCTTTTATTTTGCCTGATTCCTTTTCGGTCTGTTCATCTAATTTGAGAAGCTCCTGCCGCTGTTTCAGGCTAATTTCTGAAAGAGCCATATCCTGTGCTTCTTTATTATGAATCCTGCCTTTTGTGTCATTTTTTTCTGTCGTGTACGGATCTTCCAGTTTTTTCTTTTCCTCTTTCACCCGTTTTTTTACTTCGTCAATCCGTTCCTCTCCGTGTTTTGTCAGTTCGATTATCATGTGCTTTTTCTTCTCAACATCCACAGATGTGACGAGATATTGAGCAAAATAGATAACACCTTCCAGAGCTCTCGGACTCATATCAAAAAGGAGGGATAATTTTGAAGGAGCACCTTTGAAATACCATACGTGAGCAACAGGTGCAGCAAGAGTAATATGTCCCATCCGTTCACGCCGAACTTTACTCTGGGTCACTTCCACACCGCACTTGTCACAAATAATGCCCCGATACCGGATCCTCTTGTATTTACCGCAGTAACATTCCCAATCCTTTGTCGGGCCGAAAATCCGTTCATCAAATAACCCGTCTTTTTCAGGTTTGAGTGTCCGATAATTGATTGTCTCCGGTTTTGTCACTTCTCCGTGTGACCATGATTTTATGTCATCAGGAGATGCAAGTTTTACCACTAACCCCGTAAAATCGACGATATTGCCAAATGTTGATTTAAAATCTTTTGTATCCATACGTTATTCCTTTTCTTTTACTTGTTCGTCTTCCGGTACCAACACTTCAACTACCGGTTCCTCTATCACTACTTCCTCACCGCTTTGTACTGCCAATGCCACCCCTTCTTTTTCTACTTGTTCTTCATCTTTCGCGTCAGATGCGGTGATAACCGGTGATTTTGCAGTGACCACACCCATGGGGAAAATATTAAGTCCGAGCGCCTGTAATTCTTTCACGAGCACTTTAAATGATTCCGGTACACTTGATGCTGGAATATCAACACCTTTGACTATTGACTCAAATGCCTTTGCACGGCCGACAACATCATCAGACTTGATCGTCAACATTTCCTGCAGGACATGAGCGGCTCGGTGAGATTCTAGGGCCCATACTTCCATTTCTCCCAATCTCTGTCCGCCCATCTGTGCTTTTCCGCCGAGCGGCTGTTGGGTAACCAGGGAGTATGGACCGGTAGAACGGGCATGTGTCTTATCCTCCACCATGTGGATAAGCTTCAAAATAAATCCGATACCGACCACTATCTCTTCTTTAAACGGTTGTCCTGTTTTTCCGTTATACAACACCGTTTTTCCGGAAACCGGCAAATCCGCTTCTTTTAATTTTTCAATGATTTTTTTCTCTTCAATTTTTTCAAACACCGGAAGGGCAATTTTAATATTGAGCTTTTTTGCAGCCAGCCCGAGGTGCGCTTCCATGAGTTGACCTAGATTCATACGGGCCAGTACTGATAAGGGGGAAATAATAACGTCTACGATAGTTCCATCCGGCATATACGGCATGTCGGCAGCCGGCATGATTTTTGAGATAACTCCTTTATTTCCATGTCTTCCTGCAAGTTTGTCACCAATCACGATTTTTCTCATCTGTGCAGCTTTTACGATAATCTTCCGGTTTGTTCCCGGTTCAATTTCATCACCCTGTTCTTTATCTAAAATTGAGACATCAATAATGGTACCGCGTTCTCCATGTGGGACCCGCAAACTCGTATCCCGGACTTCTCTTGCTTTTTCTCCGAATATTGCCCGCAGAAGTCGCTCTTCTGCAGTCAGCTCTGTTTCACCTTTTGGCGCTATTTTCCCGACAAGAATATCATTTGGTGCAACCTCAGCACCGACTACAACGATACCGTTTTCATCAAGATTCCGAAGGGCTTCTTCACCGACATTGGGAATATCACGGGTCGTTTCTTCCGGTCCTAATTTAGTATCCACAACGCTTGCTTCATACTCTTCGATGTTGATGGAGGTAAACACATCATCTTTGACAAGCCGGTCAGAGATAACGATAGCGTCTTCATAACCCAATCCGTCATAACTCATGTACGCTACCACGACGTTGGCCCCAAGTGCGAGTTCTCCGTTGTCTGTGGCAGGTCCGTCTATGAGAACCTGCCCTTTTTTCACTCTTTCACCTGTTTTTACCAGTACTTTTTGGTTATAACAGGTGGATTGGGCTGAACGTTTAAATTTTTCCAGCGTATAGACTGATTCCTGATCATTTTTATATACAATTTTTACTATTGAGGCGTCTGAATAAGAAATGAGACCATCTTCTTTAGCTAATATGACTCTTCCCATAGATTCCGCTACTGCTTTTTCCATGTCTGTTCCGATAATGGGTGCTTCAGATTTCAAAAGCGGTACTGCCTGACACTGCATGTGGGTACCCATGAGTGCTCTGTTTGCTTCATCGTGAGCCAAAAATGGAATAAGTGAAGCAGGCGCTCCGACCACTTGCCGTGGGACAACATCTATATATTCGACAAGGCTCACATCAGTTTCCAAAAATTCCCCTTTATACCGGACAGGGATACGCTCATCAAGAATATATCCGTCTTTGTCCATGGAGACTTCTGCGTGGGTAATATAATGATACTGCTCATCACTGGCGTCCAGATATTCTACGACATCCGTGACATGGATTTTCACGACACCGTTTTTTTCAATTTTTTCAACTTTTCTGTAGGGAGCTTCCAAAAAGCCATATTCATTTATCCGGGTATAAAGCGCCATATAAGTCACTAGTCCAATATTTGGCCCTTCAGGGCTTCTGACCGGACAAATACGTCCATATTGTGATGCATTGATATCTCGAATGGAAAATGACGCGCGTTCCCGTGAAATACCGCCCACTCCCATGACTGTCAAACGTCGTAAATTGTCTATTTCAGCCAGTGGATTTGTCTGATCAAGAATGGTGGATAATTGACTGGTCCGGAAAAAATCATTAATCGTTGCGATGATGGGCCGCGCATTTACCAGTTGTGTTGGCATTAAATCCATAGCCTGTGGTCCTGCTAAGCTCATCTTTTCTCGGATAGACCGTTCCAATCGCAAAAGTCCGACACGAAACGCATTTGTAGCGACCAATTCTCCAACCCGACGAACACGGCGATTGCCCAAATGATCGATATCATCAACATCGCCTTTACCCTGAGTGATCCCAAATAATGTTTTGATTGCTCCGATAATATCTTCTTTTGTGAGGACCCAATTTTCTTTTGTATTCGGAACATCAATTTCTAACCGTTTATTCATTTTATACCGACCAACCCGCTCAAGGGAGTATTTCCGGTAGTCAAAAAACATCGTGTTCAGAAGCTCTTTTGCATTATCTAATACGATTGGTTCTCCTGGTCTCAATTTTCTGTACAGTTCCAATACTGCTTCAGAATAATTCGTAGTCGTATCTTTTCCTAATGTTGTTTCGATATACCGATGATCAGGATTCGTATCTACATCTTTAAACAATTCTTTAATTTCTTCATGTGTTCCGAACCCTACTGCTTTGAGAAATGTAGAGGCAACAAATTTTTTCCGTCTATCAATCCTTACCATAAGACAATCGTTTCTGGTAATAAAAAATTCGAGCCAACTACCGTGCATTGGACGAATTTCAGCGCTGTACAGCGTTCTTCCTGAAGACGGATCAATTTCACCGGTAAAATAAATACCCGGAGACCGGACGAGCTGATTTACGACGCACCGTTCTATCCCGTTAATAATGAATGTTCCGTTTTGCGTCATGGCAGGAATGTCTCCCAAAAAGACTTCCTGGGTCACCTGATGTCCTGTTTGCTTGTTGGTCAGAGACGCAATGACTTTCAACTGCATATCAAACGTCAGACCTTTTTCAATGGCAATTTTTGGAGTGAGTCTTGGTTTTCCGAAAAAATAATCACCAAATGATAACTCCCAATTTTTTCCCGTAAAATCAGAAATTGGAGAAATATCAGAGAGAAGTTCTTTGATGCGTACATCGAGAAACCATTGATAACTTTCGCGTTGCACGAGCGTGAGATCCAGTGGTGGGATGTGAGCGTACTCAACGCCCCAATTTAAACGATGGGAAGACACGTTGTCCTGAACCATTACAATAATTCCTTTTTTTGAATAAGAACGGTTTACAAAAACGTAAAAAAAAGCGAACAAGGAACGTCCGCCTCAGTTTGGCTATTCAACTAATCTGTATTATAGGCATTTTCCATTCTGTGTCAAGTGATCAATTTTTGCACTCACTACCAGCTCCCTCCGCCTCCCCCTCCTCCACCTCCACCGACTGATCCACCGGAAAATCCTGATGAAAATCCCGATGACGACGATGTAGGAGTGGCGGATGTTGCCACACTGTGCATGCCGGAACTTAATGCATTGACGAAATATATACTATTGAACGTCCTCATGTCATATCCATCATACCAATCCGGCTTCGTAAGCCCCACATCTTTAAACCGCTCTGCCCATATTTTTTCCACACCAAACACGATTGCATAGGGCAAAAACTTCTCAAAAAAGATTTGGTTCTTTGCTTGATACGCATATTGTCGGTTTTGGCTGACAATAAAATTTTTCAAGGAATTGGCTATCGCTGCGCTTTGCGCTCCGTATGGAGTTTTTTTCGGCATTGCTCTCCCGAAAATAAACGCGGCAAGAGCAAGAGGAAAATTCATAGTAAAAATCGCAATTCCTCCGATAATCGTATATTTTGTCCGGACTGATTCCGGATTGGTTACGAAAAATTTCTCTGCTACCACTGCTTCATACAATTGTTTTTTTGTTTTACTGACCGGAGTTATAAGGTCAGCATCTTTTAACCGGATCGTCTCTTCTTCTGAAAATATCCCGTCATGTAGAGTTTTCTCAAATGGCTCAAGGACATCTCCTTTTTTCATGGCACTTCTTTTTTCCAAAGAAAAATCTCCTTTTTTCTTTTCCGTTATTTTCAAATATCCCCGCCGTGCCAAATCCACAATCGTTGCAGTTATCTCGCGCATATCCGCTGCTTCATCGACCAGTGTACCGGTTTCACCGGGAGTGAGCGGCCTTTTCTCTTTCTCGGTTTTGGGGACATCAAACCAAGCGGATGCGACTCCCATCGGCGGTTTTGGATCCCTGCCGACCCGGAACCAATGGAAAACTATCCAAACCGGGAACACCAGATACCAAAGAACCATCCCGACCGTAAAAACAATAGTCATAACCAGAGCCATCAAATCAGAAAACCACGTGTTGACAGGCTTTGGCTCCAATACTGCCACGATATTTTTCGGAAATCCTACAACTGCGGTCATTCCTTCTCCGGATGAAATCGGTTGATGAGAGGAAATCGTAATCAAATTTTTTGCGTACGAGGTAGTGCAATCTGAATTTGAACTGTCAGCGCTCCCCGTATAGCACACCATCCGGACATTTGCCTGGTCAACAACTTCAGGAAGAGAGACTGTCACCGATACGTTACCAATCGGTACTTGCCACTGGGTGCCGGTGACCTGCCAGTAGAGCTCATCGTGATCAGAAAAATACGTGAGTCCGCCTCGTACCGTATAGTGTATGACATATACTTTTTCTCCGGTAACTAGTGTGTTGGGATCTCCGATTTTTAATTCAATATTTTTTCCATCTGTCGATTTGGTAAAGTCATACAGCTTTTCTTCCCCGTCAACAACAGAAAGGGATCCGATGTCCATCGTATACCTTTTTCCATCATTATTTACTTTTTCATAAGGAATCGTACGGAATATTCCATGCTTTTCCGCTGAACCAAAATCATACAGAATATGCTCTGATACGGTAAAACTTCCGTCTTTCCCGATAAAAATTGACGTATCAAACGATTTGATTTCTTCTGCGTGGAGCAAAGTAAGAGGAAAGAAAAATGATACAAAAAAAAGAACAAAAAACAAAACTATTTTCTTCATACGATGAATGGAAACGTTAATTGAGGTATGTTTCTATATTCCTCTCGTGTTCCTCAAGTGTTCTGGCATAATGCACATTTCCTTTCGTATCATGAAGATAGAACATATAATCAGTTTTTTTCGGATAAATAACGGAAGTAATTGCCTGTATACCGGGGTTTGCAATGGGGCCGGGTGGAAGTCCGGTATTTTTATATGTATTATATGGCGAATCAACAAGCTTATCCTCGTTGGTCAATTCTTTTTTCCACCATGTTTTTTCTTTAGATTGATATCCCAACGAGTACTGGAGTGTGGCATCTGTTTCAAGGGGCCATCCTTGTTCTATACGGTTGAAAAGAACTCCTGCTATCACCGGACGGTCTACCTCTGTTTTTCCTTCCCTCTCCACAATAGACGCCAGGATGATAACCTCATCAAGCGTCATATTCTCTTTTTTCATATCTTCCAGCATTTTTGGAGTAATTTTTTTCAAAAAATTTTCTTTCAATAACGCTACTATTGCGGCGGCTGACGCATCCTTAGGAACGCGGTACGTGTCCGGAAACATTTTCCCTTCCTGTGCAACACTCAAAAATTCCTTTTCCGGAATATCAAATTCCTTTGCAAGTTTGGTGGCAATTTCTTCTATCCGCCATCCTTCGAGGATCGTGACCCATGTATCCATCATGCCGTGTGTGAGCTCTTTGCCAATAGTCGAGCTATTCATAGTTCTCAGAAGCCGAAACTCACCTGCTTGAATCTGACGCTCAAGCCCTAATATTTTTACCAACAGATAAAATCCTATCGGACTTCTGATAAGCCGCTGGGAAGCGAGATTGGAAGCAATTTCCCGGACATTATCCCCCTCTGACACAGAAAATGTTACGGGAGTGGTGTCTATCGGATCAAAAGGTGCAATGGCATCATTCCACCATAAAAGAAATCCTACGACGACTATGACGACTGCAATAATAAAAGCACTGAGTCGTATGGGAAAAGTATTATTTGATTTCATCTATATTTGCCCTCCTATACGTACCCGTTCCTTCATCATACATATACATCCTCGTGCATTCACATATAATGTGTACCAGACCCTCACCTTTTTTGGTTGGCAATTTCTTTCCGCATCCCACACATTTTCCCTGCGAAAGCAACCATGCTTGTACCGGACCAATAATGTTTTTCAGCATATGTTATGAAATGGTATAAATCGACAAATGTTTCATAGTCTCAAATGCTTCTTTGAGACGCCACTTATCAGAACTATACAACGTACATAGTATATCATTTCTATCTACCTGATCTTCAAGTCGTCTGTTTGTATACAGTCCGGCACTTTTATCTGTCGGACAACCCAGAATCCGGCAAATAATACTGATTTGTTTATTGTCGATGCTCACGACTCTTCCTTTGTGATGTGCGGTGATTTCCTGACGATGCTTCCCGCCATGAAGGCGCGTACTTTCCACGTCAGGATTTCCGCCCTGCGCGCGTATGATCTCACGCATTTTCGCATGTGCTTTCCCGGAATACAAGAGCTCTTTTGCTATTTCCTCTCCGCTTTCTGTGTGTTTCTTTTTATTCTCTGCAAAACAAATATCCAATAATTTTCCGGAAAGCCGGAGGGCTTTGGCCTCAAGAGCCAACGACCGGTCTTTTTTCTGTTCAAGCACTTGGAGTACATCTTTAGCTTCCAGTATCGGTCCTACACCGCGTCCGGCATTTTGTCGTGTTTCGTTAATATCAGTAACGACAGCGATATTAAATTTTTTTGCTAAATAGGTAAATTTTTTAGCTATAATCTCTGCATCTCGAAAATGTTGAATCTTCATCGTCGGACCAACAGGAATATCAAATATGACATGTGTTGCTCCTGATGCGATTTTTTTTGCCATAATTGCAACAATTATCTTATCGTAGGACTCAAATGCTATCGGCTGTTCTATCTGAATGATAATGTCATCAGCCGGTGCCAGTCCCAAATGTCCACCCCAAACAATACATCCACCAATTTTATGAACAATGTGCAATATTTGCTTAATGGAAAATGTTACTGGCGAAAGTACTTCCATTGAATCTGCAGTTCCTGCAGGAGACGTGATTGCGCGAGTCGAATTTTTTGGGATAATAAATCCTGCTGCAGCAATGATTGGTACCAAAATCATGGTCGTCCGGGTTCCAGCAACTCCTCCTGTAGAATGTTTATCTGCAACGATTCCATCAAAATGTAATTTCTCTCCTGTATCTACCATTGCTTTAGTCATGTAATACAGCTCGTCAGTAGAAAATCCTTCAGTAAAACCAGCGGCAGCAAAATATGTAGTCAACACGTCCCCCAAACGTTCATGAGAGATTTCATCCATGATGGAAAATATTTCTTTATAAGAAAGCTCTTTTCCTAATAATTTCTTTTTTATTGCTTCAACTGCGATATGTTTTCCTTCTGATTTCATACTTCCTTTTCAAGTTTTGCTTTCACATTTAATCGTTTCCAATACGTACCAGGCGGGACACATGTGACCACAGTCAGATATGAATCATCAAATCGTTGCAGTAAGGGAGTAAGATCTGTCGGTTCTACTACCACCATATCATACACAACATAGGTATATTTCACATCATCATAGGTAATAAAAATTTTGTCTCCAATAGTGAGGGTCGGAAGCAATGAAAATATCGTTTTATAACTTTTTGGATTATAAAATTGAGGAAGGGTAGAATGACCAAAAATAACAGTATTTCCGCCAGATCCTGGAAGAGGTGTCCCTCCATAATGAATAAGACTTACATTTAAATCATCTCCTGCTACCATAACTTCAGCATTTTCAATTTTTAATTTCGGGATAGAAAGCAGGTAGGTATTCGCCGGTGTCATGCCTTTTTTCTGCGGATGCGTCGGGAACCACATATTGGCATTGGAGTAATCCACTTCATCACCCGAATTTGCAGAGACAAGCGTGTTGAGGCGCATCGTATCTTCAGAAACAGGAGTGACTGTCTGTACAAAAAACTGCTGGGCCATAGCGGAAAACGCAATAATCGGCCATACAGTCCACACTAAAAGCCCTAGTCCTATACCAATAAATCCTAAAGACACCATACGGGGTATGCGCTTATTTTCCTCATTGGTCTCTTTCACATAGCGGTACAGTGCCATACGGAGAAAAAATTATTCAACTGTTATTACCGAAATGGATATATGATCAGAATTTATCGGAAGCACATCTTTTTTCCATGTCGATTGAAATCTAAATTCAGCACTTGCGACCCCGGAAATTGTTTTCAGTTCATCTTCTACATCAACAAGATTTTTTCCTGCTATACTTTTTTTTATATTCTCCGCATCAATAGCCGGAATTGCTCCTGTCGAAAGTACTGCTTTGGTCGTCATCTTCCCGTCTTTGGCTATGGTGACGTCACCGATGGTCACAGTTGTCCGTCCAGGATTGACCACATACCCTGGAGGAATATCCTTCTGGGAAACTCCGGCAAGAAGAGATTTTACGTCTTCTTCATTATAGGTATATGCAGAAACCGATACAGTCAACGTACCATGAAGATCTTTTGCTTCCTGATCAATTTCCTCAATAAATTGTTTTTCTTTCACAAGTGTTTTTACGGTCTGATCTATCATCTTCTCTTTGCCCGTGACGCTTTGGGTCAATTCTGTTTTTGCTTTTTCTATAAGGTCAGCGGTGAGTAATTTGAGAAGTGTTTCTGTATCAGCTCTGGAAACAACCGTTACCTCCTTACTCGTTCCACCAGTAAATGCCTGATCATTGCGCGCCACTAAAATGCCGGAATTATAATCTTTGACCGTAAATTCCTTGTTTACTTCAATATTTCCTTCCGGACCTACAGCACCCGCAGTGACTGCTACCGGCGCCTTTCCAAATATAAGTTGATCTTTCGATAAATTAGTAGCGGCCGATGCAACAGACACATCGCTATCCAGAGTAAATTGAAGTGAACCGATGCTTAGTACCGTTCCTTTTTTGAGAGAATACGCAGTCCCTTCTGCTTTATTAAATATCGTGACTGTTCCTTTTGCCGGATCCCCGATTTTTTTCTTTCCTGTGGCTGGAACTGTTTTTTCACCTGTAACTACTTTTTCTAATTTTTTAGCAGGAATAATCTTTTTTTCCATATCAATGATTGTCGCTTGTGGATCAATAATAACGGTATCTTCCAGAGTAATCGTTTTTGGAAGTACAGCAAGAGTAATGATAGCCCGCGGAAGATACCGGGTAACTCCCAAAAACCCGACAACAATGACCACCAAAGAGACTATGGCAATACCGATACCTGCTTTTGGTATTTTGCGTAATATTTTTTTAGCTATGTGTATAAGAGTATGAAAACCGACAGGCAAATAAAAAGACGCGCTTCCTGATGAACGATTATGAATCGTCTCATCAATCGAACCTCTTTCCTCTTGGTGTTCATGGGATTTTTGGAGTAAATTTTCTTTCTCAACTTCATCGAATTCCAAAGGATTTTCCACAGGTTCTTCTGGACTCATTTCCTGTTTCTTTTCCGAAAAATTCGCTTCAGATCCCCCTACTTCTGATAACTCATGAAAACCGAGCACTTCCGGTTGCACGACCACCATATGCGCTTTGTCTTTCTCTTCTTTTTTCACGAGTTCCGGCTCTTCCACTAACAATTGTTTTTTTGAAACATTTTCATATTCAATAGTTTTTTCTTCTCCCAACTGACGTTCTCCATCTTCTTGTACTGTTGAATCAACAATTTTTTGCTGATCTTCCTCTTTCAGCTCATGGGTAATCTCATTTGCTCCTGCCTCCACCACGGTATCTATCATGTGATCAAAAGGGAATATTTCAATTTTTGGATAATGAAGAAAATTTGCCCGCGCTGTCCATTGATGCCGAAGAAGCACGGATTTCAATTCTTCAATACGTATATCATCAGCTCCGTAGAGAAGAATTCTGGAAGGAAGAACGTTCGCATCAGCACAGGCTTTTAGTCCATTTTCTATATCTTCTCCCTCTGATTCCGTTCTTTTTACAGAAATGGAAAATGCAAGTCGACCAACTCTATAGATACTGATATCAAATTCTCCTTCTCTTACTCCGATCAATATCACGCTCGTCGGAATACCTTCTGTTTTTCTCAAAAAATGAGCGATACTGGTGGACAAAGGAACAAATCCCAGAGGTGACAATGCTAAGCTTTTCGTCAATTGCTTGAGAGCAGGACGAACGGATTTTTCAATATCTCCGTCTTTTGTCAAAAAATTCTCTCCCAAACCAAACACAACTTTTAATAATTTTGTTGACCCTGTTTCTTCCTCGAGCTTTCCTATAGCATGATCTGCCATTCTGATCCGGTCTTCCCACGTTGGGGACACTGCGCGTTCTGATGTAACACTCAAAATTCGTAATTTTTTTCCGGCGTCTAGCTCCCATGCTCCGGCTTGAATATATGATTCATCAAGAATGAGGGAGAGAAAGATCTCAGATTCGACCTTCGGTGTTTTGTGAACCAAATGCTGAATTTTTTCAAACAATTTCATGACCATTTTAAACAGGCTTGACCACTGTCAGACAAGCGTATATACGGCGAACCCCTGAAGCAGCAGACTCCTCTTTTTGTATTGTAAAGTGACCAAGCTCTCCTGTAAAGCTTACGTGAGGTCCACCACAAATTTCTTTACTGAAATTTAACATTGAATAGACTTTTACCCTATCCCCATACTTTTCTATAAAAAACCCTAATGCTCCACTTTTGAGCGCTTCATTTTTATCTAATTCTTCTACGGTAACTTCAAGATTTTTTTGTATTTGATCATTGACGATGTCTTCAACTTTTTTTATTTCTTCAGAAGTCATTTTCGTCGGGTGGGAAAAATCAAACCGCAAACGTTCAACAGTAATATTGCTTCCCTTTTGACTCACGTGATCTCCTAAGACTATCCGAAGTGCCTGATGAAGGAGATGAGTTGCTGTATGTAATCTCGTTGTCTCTACACTCGCATCCACAAGTCCGCCTTTAAACATACCGCTTGATGCGCTACGAGAGAGTTCCTTGTGTTTAAGAAATTCTTTTTCAAACTCTTTTCTATCTACATTCTGACCTTTATTGACAACTAACTCTTCCGTGAGCTCCCAAGGAAACCCGTATGTTTCATACAAAATAAATGCATCTTTTCCGCTTACCGCATCTAGTTTTTCAAATTCCTTCATTCCTTTGTCTACTGTTTTTCCAAACCGCTGTGCTTCATCTAGAATGATATCTTGAATTTCTTTTTGTTTTTGAAAAACATTTGGATATACGAATGTATAGTGTGAAGCGATAGGAGCAACTAATTCGCCAAAATAATCCCATTTATTCCAGATCCCAAGCTGTTTACTATAAAGAAGTGATCGACGAATTAGTCTTCTTAAGAAATACCCCTGTGCTTTATTTCCCGGCACAACTCCGTCAGCAATCATCATCACTGCTCCGCGCATGTGGTCTGAAATAATCCTCATGGATTTCGTATTCTCAATAGTTTCTCCGTATTTTTTCTTTGAAGTTTTTTCTATTATCTGAATAATCGGATCAAATGAGTCTATTAAAAATACATCAGGATTATTTTTAGATGCAGCAGCTAACCGTTCAAGTCCTCCACCAAAATCAACATTTTTCTGTGGCAATTCCTTCAGACTTCCTTCTGTCTGTTTTTGATACTGCATAAAAACATTATTTCCAATCTCCATAAATCTCCCGCACTCACAATTTGGATGACATTTATTTCCTTTATATTGAGAATGCTCATGGAAATGTAATTCTTGACCAAAATCATAGAATATTTCACTATCAGGTCCGCCTGGTTCCCCTGACGTCATATGTTCCGGCTCCCCTGACCTACTCCACCAATTTTTACGAGCATTATAGGTAAAAATACGAGCATCCGCTGATAAAGCATGGTCAGCAACTGTCGCATCAATTCCAACACTATTAAATAACTCTTTCCAAATTCCAATTGAGTCTTCGTCTTTGACAACAGATTCATTTCCTTCAAATACAGTTACAAATAATTTTTTAGGATCCAGTTCTAAATCTTTGGTAAAAAATTCAAAAATCCATGGTAATTGTTCTTTTTTAAAATAGTCACCTAGCGACCAATTTCCCAACATTTCAAAAAACGTTGTATGGGAACTATCTCCGACTTCTTCGATATCCTGACTCCGGAAACATTTCTGGCTGTCAACCAATCGTTTCCCCAAAGGATGTGACCCTCCTAATAAATAGGAAATCAAAGGCTGCATACCGGAGGAAGTAAATAGTGTCGTCGGGTCGTTTTCAGGAATCAGAGGTGCGGAAGCGATTTCCCTATGACCGCGCGCTTTAAAAAACTCAATATATTTTTTCCGGATATCAGAGGAAGTCATGAGTGTATTATAGCATTTTGACAGATCAATTTAATGAAGTGTTACGGCAGATCATCAGATGAGGAATGTTCAGGGATATAGATGGCAATACCTAAAAACACGAGAATGCTTACGAAAAAAAATGCGCCGACAATTTCTCCCGGAATATGCCAAATGTATCCCTGTTGGATAACATTCACGATAGATGTCTCATTGACTGAATGCATAGATAACTTCACAATCCATGCGCAAAAAAGAAATGGAAGGATAAACATGTAATTTCTCCTGAGCCTCCATGCAATAGATTCCCATCTGGATATAGGTATTATGGGTTTTATGAGATATTCGCTTAATGTTTTCATCCATTGTTCATCGGATTGACCTGAAGAAACATCTCCTGAAAACATAGGTGCGAATATATGCTCTTCTATAAGCCTGGTTCTTTTTTTTAAAAGGCTATAATACCGAAATCTTCTTGCCTCAATAAAAAGAAGAAAAATTACGAGGACGTAATTAACAATAATCATGATATGACTGATGTTTTCAGTGCTAAACACCAAAGATAAAATTCCTGCTGTGGTGACTATAGCCCAATTCGTAGTAACATCAAGTCTCCCCCTCCAATTCGTCTCACGGTATACTTCTGCCCGATAGTAATGATACAAAAATCCGAAATATTTTTCTTTCATAAATTATGATACCCATTCTAATCCAATTGAGATTTTCTACAAGAGGCTAATTATTTCTTCTTCGGAAGATTTATGAAGTGTTTTCTGATTGTTGTTGTTTTTTGAAGTGTATCTTTTTGAACATCTTCAAGTTTTTCCAATGCCCTATCTAGCCGATCTGTTACTTCTTGAGACAAATCATCTGTTTTATCTTCAATCCTATCGATAACCCGATCCTTAATTGCTTCGCCTTTTTCTATGAGTTCTTTTCCTTTTTCTTCTATCTCTTCCAATTTTTCTTCTATATCATCAATGGTTTCTCTACCTTTTTTCTCAATAAATTTTCCAGCTTTCTTCCCCTCTTTTGTTCCTAAAAAGAAAATAACGATGGCTCCAATCAACCCACCGATAAAAAATCCCAATAAAAATCTACCATCCGGTTTTTCATTATTCATACTATTCTCTTTTGTCTGTATCTCTAGAATTTGACATTCGTCCTGTAATCGCAGTAAGCATGGATATTCCTGATTTTATACCATTTACAAATCCTGATGCCTGCACAACACCTTCGCTCACAGTTCCTGATACCTTTCCTGCATCATCAAGCATTTTGTTTACTTTTTGAACGGAAATCGTTGATTCATCAAGAATGCCATTCATTTTCTGGATAGAAATCCGAAACTCTTTGAGGATATTCCATATCTGGATGCTGAGGATTGCGATGATAGTGGTGAGGGTAACGCTTACAAAAACAATAATTATTTGTATTGGATCCATATGGGCAGCTATTTAATTTGTATGGTAACAATATATGAAAATCATCCCTCTGTCAACTGCTTCACCATGTCATTGCTTCAGCCCCACCTTACGGACTACGGTGGTTGATTTGCCATACCGTGACGTGGCGGTAATGGTAATGGTATTTATTCCCGGATCTAGAGATACCTGATCAAAAAATTTACCGTCGCTTCGGACCAGTACACTCACTCCATTTACCATTACCGTGGCATCAGGGGAGGTATTTCCCAACACATCCACTTTTTTGTCTTCAACAATTTTTTCCTGCTGAGGTTTTTCTATAGATAATATAGGAATTTTTTGAAGATTTCGATATTGAAAAATAAAATATGAAAGAAATACCAGTGTACATATTCCAAATAGGAGTATAAGAAAGCGTCCGGGCGTGAGACGGAACAGTGTATTTTCTGATCCCATTGATTTTTTTGGGAGTAAGCTTTGTTTTGGGATATCTTGGGATTGCCTTCGAAAAAAAGCCAGCGTTTTTTGACTATCTAATTTTAAAAATTCACTATAATTTTTGACAAATCCCTTTGCGTATGCGATTGATGGAATTATCGTATAATCATCCGCCTCAATTGCTTCAAGAAATTTTTTCCGTATTTTTGTGGCTTTTTCAACATCTTCTAAAAGAATGCATTTTCTGATACGTGCTTCATGTAATATGGAACCGACACTTTTCATAATTCATACATCCATACTATGTCATTCCTACAAATCCGCCAACTGACGGAATCAAAAGGAATCTATCGTTACTCTCTAAATTCTGACTCATGGACCGGAATGACATTACGACATTATTACTATCCTGTTTTTTGTTGTTGTGAAGCAATATATTCTTCCGCGTTTTTGACCAATACATCTCTTGGTTTTGCTCCTTCTCCCGGCCCGATGATGCCTATCTCTTCTAACTGATCTAATATGCGTGCTGCTCGAGCGTATCCAACAGAAAGTCGTCTTTGGAGAAGCGAGGCTGATGCTTTATCGTGTTGACAGATAAGCCGAATAGCGTCTTCAAATAACGGATCTTTTCCTTCAGCCCCACTGGTAGAAATATTCCCTTTCCTAAGTGATATGACCGGCGTGGTCACCACTTCCTCCGTATACTGAGCAACCACATTTTTTGTTTTCAAAAAATCTACAACTTTATTCACTTCTCCTTCAGACACGTACGTTCCCTGAATCCTGCTGGGCTTACTCTGATCAGGAGGAATAAAGAGCATGTCCCCCCTACCTAAAAGTTTCTCTGCTCCGGGCATATCGATAATGACCCGTGAATCCACCATAGAGGTGACATTGAAGGCGATTCTGCAGGGAATATTTGCCTTGATAAGTCCGGTGATAACGTCCACACTCGGCCTTTGTGTGGCCACTACGAGGTGAATACCGACTGCCCGTGCCATTTGCGCAAGCCTACAGATCGAATCTTCCACGTCAGCTGGAGCATACGCCATAATCTCTGCAAGCTCATCAATACAAATAATGACATACGGAAGAGCTTGGAATCCTGACCATTCATTAAAACCATCGATATTTCGTACTCCGATTTCTGCAAATTTTTTATATCTATTTTCCATCTCATTAATTGCCCAGTGGAGAGCTGACAAAATTTTATCCTGTTCAACGATGACAGGAGTAAGTAAATGAGGGATGCCATTATAACCGGTCAATTCAACACGCTTTGGATCGATAAGTATGAGCCGAACCTCCTTTGGTGTGGTTTTGAAAAGAATGGAACAAATAAGTGCGTTCATAAGGACTGATTTTCCGGAATTTGTCGCTCCGGCTACCAGCACGTGAGGCATCTTTCCGATATCTGCTACCACCGGTTTCCCTGACACATCCAAACCCAAAGCTACCGTAAGTTTGCTTTTGGCGTGCCGCAAAATATCTGACGTAAGCATGCGTTTGAGGGTTACAAACTCCAACCCTCTATTGGGAATTTCAATACCAACAAGATCCCGCCCTGGTATTGGTGCTTCGATACGGACTTGTCCTGTGGGCGCAGCAAGAGCCAGAGCAAGATCGCTTGATAACGACGTTATTTTTGAAAGTTTGGTACCGAGAGTAATTTTCATTGCATATTGAGTAACCGCAGGCCCCGGGTTTACCTCAACAATATTTGCCCTGATGCCAAAACTTTCAAGCGTCCGCTCTATCGTATCGGCGTTTTTCCGGACATCCCCGCGATCTGCTTTTTCTTTCGGACCATCTGATAGAAGCGATTCAGGAGGATATTCCCACATGGCAGTATCATTTGGGTCATTGGCCATAGGATTATTGGCCTTCAATTGCTCTTTTTGAAGGGCAGTAGGTCCTGTCTTTACGCCGGCAAACGCCGGTGAACCAATTTTCAACGGTGGTTTTTCTTCGTCCTCTCCTTTGATAGTTAATTTTGGTTTATCGTTTATCGACCCAAATGAAGGTTTTTTTTCAAACATCTTGCCGATTGTTTCTGCAAAAAACGTGAGTGTTTTCAACAGTACGTCGACCATATTATCAAGAGATGCATTGAAAGTAACAATAAATCCAATGATGATGCACCCTAAAAATGCCAAAACTGCCCCTTCTGCTGCAATTGCATTTGCAAGTATCCGCCAGGCATATTCTCCCAACATACCTGCCTGCGTTACACCGGTTAACCCCATAAACATAATAAAAATTCCGATTGGAACATTTGGTTTTGCAATTTCTGATTTTATTTTGAAAAAAAGAAGGCTGATGGAAACCAAAAGCGGGGGGAGCGGATACATCGCCCAACCTAAGCTATTATAGAGTTCTTCCCTAAGCGGAGAAAGCATTTGGGCATCAGTAAAAAATGATAGGAGGATGGTGGCGGAAAACAGCCAGAGCCAGACAGCCGCAACTGTATAGACCGTCTGCTTTTTCAGCTTCATCATTTTAAATGGTCCGCGTTTTTTATAACTTCTTTTTTTGTGAAACATATATCGTGTTTACTAGTATATGGGCAATTCCTCCCAATTACAATTCCTTTTATGGTATACTGTACCATAGGTAGACGAAAAAAAGGTTTTTAACCCGCTTTGCCCTGCGGGGTTTTTTAGTTCTGTCGGAAAATCGGATAAATCAGAATACTCGGAAGACTCGGATAAACCGAAAAATCAGAGTTTCTGAAAATCTGACTCTCTGAGTATTCTGAATTTTCTGAGTATTCTGAGTTTTCTGAAAAAATATGGACATCCGAAATATTGCTATCATCGCCCACGTAGATCACGGCAAAACGACGCTCGTTGACGGGATGCTTAAGCAAACCCATACGTTTCGGGAAAACCAATCTGAAATGACCCAAACGACCATCATGGACACCAATGCTCTGGAACGAGAAAAGGGCATCACAATCCTAGCTAAAAATACCGCTGTTGTATATAAAGATACCAAAATTAATATCATTGATACTCCAGGTCATGCAGATTTCGGTGGAGAAGTGGAACGGGTGATCCATATGGCAGACGGAGCACTTTTGGTAGTAGATGCAGCGGAAGGTCCACTTCCTCAAACCCATTTCGTACTCAAAAAAGCTCTTGAACACCATCTCCGGGTAATTGTGGTTATCAATAAAATCGACCGAAAAGACCAAAGATCCATCCAGGTACTTCATGAGATAGAATCGTTATTTTTACATCTGGCAAAAAATGATGATGATTTGATGTTTCCTGTCATCTACACCATCGGAAAAGACGGTAAAGCATGGGATCACGAACCGGAAAATCCTGATGAACCGGCTACGCTTGCTCCATTATTTGAATCTATTCTGAAGATCATACCCGCTCCGTCAGGAGACCCCAACAAACCGTTTAAACTTCTCATATCAAACCTGGATTTTGATGATTACAAAGGTACATATGCAATCGGAAAAATTCAGCAGGGAACAATAAAACCCGGAACATCAGTCCTCATCATGGAAGAAAATACCCGTGTGGGACAGGGGAAAATCGAACATGTCTATACCAGTGCCGGACTTAAACGAATTGATGTAGAGGATACGCAAACCGGTGACATCGTTGCTCTCACAGGATTAAATGATATAAAAATCGGCCAAACGCTCACCGATCCGTCTGATCCGACAGGGTTTCCAATGATTGAACTTGAGGCGCCTACACTAAAAATTCTGGTATCACCTAACACTTCTCCGTTTTCCGGACGTGAGGGAACATTTTCAACGGCCCGTCAGATTGAAGAACGACTTTTGAAGGAAAAAAAAGTGAATATCGGACTCCGAATCACGAGTAATCCGGCTGGAGTCGGATTTATCGTTGCCGGACGGGGAGAACTTCATCTGGCAGTCCTTTTTGAAAATTTGCGACGTGAAGGATACGAATTTCAATTGGGAAAACCCGAAGTTATCAAAAAAGTTATTAATGGGATCGCTTCCGAGCCGTATGAGGAAATAACCATTGAAATTGATAAGGCTTATGTCGGGATCATTTCAGAAGATTTAGGCCGAAGAAAAGCAGAGCTTCTGGATACACACACAGACGACCGAGGGGTCACTTCTATGGTGTATAAAATTTCTTCAAGAAATCTTCTAGGATTCCGCGGAGATATTTTGACAAAAACGCGGGGTAACGGAATTTTTGCCACCAGAACGATTGGCTATTTTCAGGAAGGTCAACCAATACCGAAAATTAGAAACGGTGTCCTTGTATCTTTTGAATCCGGCAAGTCAACCGGATATGCACTTCAAACAGTACAGGAACGGGGAAAAGCATTTGTCGGACCGGGAATTCCTGTCTATGAAGGAATGATTATCGGCATCAATAATCGAAATGAAGACATCGACGTCAATGTGTGCAAGAGCAAAAAACTCACTAATATCCACTCGGCAAACGCAGATATCGCCATACAGCTCGATCCGCCAATTGTTTTTTCTCTCGAGCAGTGTCTGGATTTCATTGAAGATGATGAACTAGTGGAAGTCACACCATTAAATTTAAGATTACGAAAAAAATACCTCACGAAAATTGACCGCTCCCGCGCCGGACGAGGATTATCCTAAACAGTCTGATATCTACACTTCCAATACCACCGGGACGATAAGGGGTTGACGGCCGGTTTCTTTGCGTAAAAACACCTGAAGATTATCCTCTACCAGTTCCCGAATATACCGCCAATCACGAATCCTGTTCTTTTTGGTCTTGAGACAATCTATGACCAACCGTTTTGCGCGCTCCAGGAGTGCTGTGGATTCTTTGATATACACAAAACCACGGGAAATAATGTCCGGCTCTCCGATGATTCTTCCAGACTTTCGATCAATGGGTACAACGACTACGACAATGCCTTCCTGCGCGATCGTCTGCCGATCATGAAGGACAATGGCTCCCACATCCCCCACTCCCAATCCATCTACCAAAATATTTTCCAAAGAAATTGTTTCCACAACCCTGGGTTTCTGAAATTGTCTAAATTCTATGATTTCTCCTTCCTCGGGAGTGAGAAAATTACTTTTTGGAAATCCGATTTCAGAAGCAACAGTCCGGTAATTTATAATATGCCGTGCTGTCCCTCCGATGGGAAACACATAATCTGGGCCAAGCGCTGACAGAAGAAGCATGTGATCTCCCTGGCTTCCATGTCCGGATACATGCAGGTCCTCCATAATATTGGTATAGGACACCCGTGATCCGGTCCGGTAAATTTGATCAATCAAATCATTGACCGCATTTTCATTGCCCGGAATGGGATCTGCAGAAAACAGCACAGTATCACCGGCATTGAGACTCACATAAGTATGATTGTCATTGGCTATCCGGACAAGCGCTGATTCCGGCTGACCTTGAGCACCAGCTACTATGAGAAATTGTTTAACTGCGGGGACTTTACGCAAGTCTTTATCCCGTATGATCTTTTCTCTGGGAAATCTCATATATCCCAGGTCAAGTGCTGCTTCCACATTTTTTGTTACCGATCGCCCAATAAAGGTAACTTGTCTTCCCTGCCGAATCGCAATTTCAATAGCAAGCTGCATCCTAGAAATATTTGAGGACTGGGTGGTAAAAAGAAACTTCCCCGGACACATGGTGATTTCTTTTTCCAGTACATCTCCAATTTTTTGCTCAGACGGGGTAAATCCGGCGCGTTCTGACCCTAGACAATCCGTGAGCAAACAAAGTACTCCTTTTTTCCCAACGGCATTAATTTTCTCGATTTCGGAAAGTTTCCCATCAAGCGGATGAAAATCAAATTTAAAGTCACTGCCATGGTAAAAAATGCCCACAGGCGTTTCGATGATGAGATTTGCTGTATCCGGTACCGAGTGTGTCATCCGCACAAAAGAGACATGAAATGACCCGATTTGAAGCTCTTTATCAAATCCCACCGATGTTACTTTTTCTTTTATTTTTGCTTCTTTGAGCTTCACATTGGCAAATGTGGCAGTCAGTGGTGTCCCCCACATAGGAACGTTCCCAAGTTTTGGATAGATGTATGGGATGGCCCCGATATGATCATCGTGACCATGCGTAAATATGAGTCCGCGAATAGCTTCTTTTTTATTTTGAAGATACCGGGTGTCGGGTATCACAATATCTACCCCATACATGTCAGGATCAGGAAATCCGATCCCACAGTCTACGAGTAATATATCTCTCAATTTTCCGTCATACCGATACTCATAGGCAAACATATTTTTAGTCACATCTCCGGTTCCCCCAAGAGGGATAATCCGCACTGACCCTTTCCCGGAATCTGCTGATCCGATAAATATATCTCTCTTTTTATTTTGATTTCGGAATCCTTGATTCCTTTGAAAATATCTGTTCATAATTTTTTTATTCTTCGAAAAATACTATTGAAAAAGAAATACGAAGAAATAATTTCTTATTCTTAAATCCTAAATCTTAAATCTAAACGCCCTTAATACATCTGTATATATTGTTTCACTGTCTCTTCAGTTATTCTAAATTGTTTTCCTTTCCCCTCTACTACTTCTCGAGCTATCTTCCTCACCAATGAATTAATATTCCGCTCAAGACTTCTGATCCCCGCATCATATCCTAAAGGCCGGACCAATTTTGCCCAGATAGCATCATCAATGATTACCTGTTCCGGTTTGAGTCCTGATTCCTGGAGAAGTGCTGGTAACACATAGTCTTTGGCAATTTTAATCTTTTCCTCATCACTGTAGGACGGCATTTGAATCGGTTCCAACCGATCAAGAACAGCGGTAGCGATATGTGTCGTATTATTGGCTGTTGCGACAAATAATACTTCTGATAAATCAAACGGATAATCTAAAAAATGATCGGTAAACGCCTTATTTTGCTCCGGATCCAAAAGCTCCACTAAAACTCCCATGATGTCTCCGCGTGTGGCTTCTGCAACACGATCAATTTCATCCAAAAGGATAACCGGATTTTTACTTTCTGCAAGACGCATTCCTTTTAAAATAAGTCCAATTTCAGCATCAGGACGGACACGGGATTGTCCACGGAGTTCCAGTGCATCCGCAAGTCCTCCAAACGGAATTCTCACAAACCGTCTCCCCATAGCCTGAGCTATGGATTTGGCAAGTGTCGTTTTTCCGGTACCGACCAGTCCCACGAGACACAAAATCGGCGCGCGTCTGGCAAATGCTCCGTGAACAGGAGCGGCATCTGATTCTTCTTTTGATACAATTTCCATGCTTCCTCTGAGTTTAAGAACTGCTAAATATTCCAAAATACGGTCTTTAACGTCATTCAGACCATAATGATTTTGATCAAAAATCTGTTTTGCCTTCATAAGGTCCAATGTGTCTACAGTTCGCTGATTCCATGGAAGATTCAAAGCCCAATTAATATATGAAAGCATCTGCTCTACATACACTGAAGCACTGATATCATTTTGCAGCCGTTCTACTTGTTCCAGCTGATCGCTTATCCTGGAAACAAGAGGGGGCGGAATATCTTTTTCTTTTAATTGCCGGCGCAGGCCGGGCAGTTCATCGGCAATTTTACTCATATATCCATGATACACGATTATCCTGTGGTGTCACTAGGGGCGACTAAAAGCAAATAAATACATTGTGCCTGTCATTCCCGCGAAAGCGGGAATCTTAAGATCCCGCATCAAGTGCGGGATGACAAAAATAGATTTAAAATCTCCGTCTTCCTCCGCCGCCGCCGCCAAACGAGCGTCTTGGTCTGTCAAACGTGCGTGGCTCTCTGGGTGGAGATTCTTTTTTTGCATCTTCTCCAAATAGCATAGAAAGATTTACACGTCCCTGATCATCAATTTCCATGACCCGTACTTTTACTTTTTGACCGAGTGATACCACTTCCGAAGGGTTATTTACAAATCCTGTGGTCATTTGAGACACATGTACCAACCCTTCTTTTCCCGGTAATATTTCTACAAATGCTCCAAAAGGCAACATTCGTTTCACTTCTCCTTCATACTCTTCTCCTGGTTTAACTTCATGAGTAAGTCCTTCTATCCATGAAACCGCGTGTTTGACTGATTCTTCTTTTATTGAGGATATAAACACAGACCCATCATCTTTTACATCAACGACCGCACCTGTTACCGTCTGAATTTGCCTAATCATTTTTCCGCCCGGTCCGATTACTTCACCGATTCGTTCAACTGGAATTTTTACCATCTGCACTTTTGGTGCATACTGGGAAAGATGTGATCTGGATGATCCGATAATTTTTCGCAAATCCTCAAGAATAATCATTCTGGCAACTTGTGCTTTTTCCAAAGCTCCTTGTACCATCTCGTCCGTAATTCCGTTAATTTTCATATCCAGCTGAATTGCGGTGATGCCATTTTTAGTTCCTGCAACCTTAAAATCCATATCTCCACCAAAATCCTCCACTCCCATAATGTCGGTAAGGAGCACATATTTATCGGACTTTTTATCCGTCATAATTCCTACAGAAATTCCTGCTACCGGCTCTTTTATGGGAACGCCTGCGTCCATAAGAGCAAGTGTTGATCCACAGGTAGATGCCATCGATGTAGACCCATTTGAAGACATCACTTCTGACACTAACCTAATAGTATACGGAAATTCTGCCTCCGTCGGGATGACGGAAAGAAGCGCGCGCTCAGCAAGCGCTCCATGTCCGATTTCTCTTCGGGATGGAGTCCCAACCCGTCCTGTTTCTCCCACTGAATACGGTGGCATGGAATAATGATGGATATATCGCTTTGATTCTTCTCCTGTAGGACTTTCGATAAGCTGATTCAATTCAGGAGAGGCAAGTGTTGCAATGGTTAACACTTGTGTTTGACCGCGTTTAAACATAGCGCTCCCGTGAGTTCTGGGTAAAATTCCTACTTCCATGGTGAGCTGTCGGATTTCATCAGCTTTCCTTCCATCGACGCGTTTTCCATCTTTCAAGATATCTTCTCTCAGTTTCTTTTTAAACATCCCGTCAAGAATTCCCATGATGTCAGGAATAGTAAATTTCTGTTCATAGGTCGTAGCGATAATCTGGGCAAGCGTTGCTAATTCTGTATCTCCGTATTCTTTTTCTGTTTTTTTCTGAAACGCAACATCAGCTTCTTTTTTGAAATCTTTCGCTATCTTTTCTTCTAATTCCTTCAAATCTTTTTCCGGCGGCACCGGCACTTTGGTTTTTCCCACTTCTTTCACCAGATCCTCAATACATGCAATGATTTTTGCATTTTCAGCTTTCGCCTGTTTGACTGCCTCCAGCACTACATCTTCCGGAGTTTCACAAAATCCACCCTCAAGCATCATGACTTTTTCTTTATTGGAAGAAACGACAAAATCAAAATCTGAAATTTCCTGTTCTGTAGCGCGTGGATTGATAAGAAATGCCCCCTCCTCTACTCCTGAACTGACCGAAGGGTCCCCCTTGGTATACCCAACACGAACTGCAGAGATTGGTCCATTCCATGGGATAGGTGATATCGCAATAGCTGCTGATGTTGCCACCAAACTCAATACATCGGGATCATTTTCTCCATCTATGGAAAGCGTGGTAATGATAACCTGCACATCGTGCTTATATGTTTTTGGGAAAAGTGGCCGAATCGAACGGTCAATAAGACGACCTGTGAGGACTGCGTCATCAGACGGTCTTCCTTCACGTTTTACCCAACGCGATCCTTTTATCCTTCCTCCGGCATACAGTCGCTCAACATATTCGACACTGAGTGGAAAATAGTCGAGTGTCGTTTCTCTGGATGATGCTGTCACAGTAGCAAGAACGACAGTTTCTCCATATTGTGCTACCACTGCTGCACTGGCCTGTTCGGCAAACCGACCGACTTCCAATGATAATGTTCGACCTGCTACTTCAACAGTTTTTTTCGTTAATTTCATATATTATTTTTTGAAGTGTAGAAAGAAGAAAAAGTGAAGTGGCGCCTGAAGTGGGATGGCCAGAATTTTTGACTAGCATTCTTCATTGCTCAATCCTGAGCTATGTCGAAGGATCAAAAACTCAAGTTATCACACTTCGCGTATATTCCACATTCCTCTTCTTTTACTTCAATCCTCGTTTATTTTGAAAGACCTACTTTTTTTACTATCTCAGTATACCGTTTTTTATCTTTTTTCTCGAGATAATTCAGAAGTCTTCTTCTCTTGCTTACGATTCCCAAAAGTCCTCTCCTGGAATGATTATCTGACGGATTTCCTTTTAGATGTCCTGTAAGGGTTTCAATACGTTTGGTCAGAAGCGCAACTTGTACTTCAGGACTACCCGTATCTCCGGGTTTTACCTGATATTCTTCTATCACCTGCATTTTTTCCTCACTTGGAACCGGTATGACAGGGGTCTCCACTTTCTTTATTGAAGATTTTTTAGGAGATTTGATCGATTTTTTTTCAACGATCGTCTTTTTTTCCTGCTTGTCGGCTCGCCTCGATTCGATTCCGGCGAAGCGGGCTCGCAGGTCTTTTTTTACCGGTTGTTTTGTTGCTTTTGCCATAAGTAATACTGATGTAATAGGATTGTATTGTAGCGTATTTCGCGCTTCTTTACAAGGATGAAATAAAATTTATAGAGAAATCGTGGATCCGACAAAGGGTTTTTCATCCAAAGCCGCTGCGAGATTCTGAAGGTTTTTTCCATTCAAAATTTTGACAGTCACTCCTAATTCTTCCGCGAGCTTTGAAGCGATTGGGTCAAAGGGTGTGTTCATCCGCGGTGACCATGTATCTCCGCAGATATTCCTGTATTCCGACCATGTTATGGTAGAAATCGATTTCGCATCTGGATATTTATTCGGATCTTTATCGTATACCATATCAATATTACTCATATTGATCATATTTTTTATTCCATAATCCTGACATAACGTTACTGCATCATAATCAGTGCTCCAACCTGGCTTCCATCCTGCAGCAACAGCAATAGGATGATTTATCTTTAAAATAACTTCATAATGCTTGATGACGCGGGGATCTGCGATATCCCGAAATATTGTACGCACCAGTTGAGCGTTTAAGCGTGTCGCATGAATACCAAGCCAATCCAAATCATCATCCGTAAGGTCATGGCCAACAACATCTTTTCCTGCCTTAATATAATGACCTGCAGTCGAACCGCCACCGACGACAATAAAAAATCTCCGATTTTTTTCGGAGACTTGTTTTCGTATAAATGTATTAAATTCTGTAAGAAATTGAGTATCAATACCACCGTTGGGGACCACAAGTGATCCTCCAAGGGATAAAATAAATGCATCATCGCCAATACCCATAACTCCTCCTCACATCTATCTTGTACAAAAAAAGAACATCACGGTTGATGTACCACTAGTATAGTACTGACATCAAAGACCATTGTCAATTTTTTAAAAAACGTTAACAACCCCCTGATATGGGAACTTCTTCCTGAACATGAGTCACATTTATTGGCTTTATATCAATAATAACTTCATGTCCCGGTGCTTTTTTGATATGATCTGCTGCACGTCCAAGATTAAAAAGATTTCCTCCTTCTTCAAAATCAGTCGTTGTTAGCCGAGAAAAATCAGCACAACTATTACACTGCGTGCACACTGATGTACTGAGCATATGATCAAGCTCTATATGTATTGCCATAATTTTTCACCTCCTTTTCTTAGAGGTTACAATCATAGCATATCATCACATCTGCGCAATCACATCTTTACACCCTAAATGTTTACCGGAAAAAATTACCCCCCACATCCCCGCTCCTCTATCAATACGGGATGCTCTGATCACGTGAACGATGCCATGATGAGGTTTTTCCCGCATACGATATTGTTCGCGCATGATGATTTGTATCGGCCCACCTCCATTGAAATAAAATCGGGTAATATTTTTTGTATCTGCGCTTCCATATAATCGGATGTGCGGCTCTTCATACTGTTCAAATCCCCGTTTCATAATCTCTCCAAAATCACCACTTGTGAAAGCACCTAACGCTAACATTTGTTTTTGCGTGTTTGCCATATAGTTTAATCCTTGTTTTTCTCCAAACAATCCGAATGATGGTGCTCCTGCTCTAACAAATAATGGTACATGACGTTTTTCTGCAAGAAATATCGCCACAACCATGGCTTGTGTGGTTGCCACTGCAACTCCAATTTCATCAAAATCAGGTTTTGGCATTCCATAATAATCGTCAACAATCATATCGGCAGCGATCGTCGTAAGTGCTGCTGCACAATCGTCAATACGACGAATCTTGTAGCACTCATCCGAAAGCCCCATACGATTTTTTGCTTTTGTTGCACCATGACTGACGAATGGCATCATAAGACTAGTCACTGTGTTACGATATTTCTCTTTTTCCTTTTCTGTTCGCACTTTTTCGTCCATGTTTCCGATTTTCGCAAGATCCTGCATCTCAGAAGATTGTGATCCATGATAATATTCTATAACGATCGGCACTCCATATTTTTTTCCTCGCACAGCACGAAAAATCGGGACACCATTATCGTGCGTTTCTTTAGATATCAAAAGTTCTGCTGCTGCTTCCGTTGTCAACGGACCAGTATTTTCAAAAAAAAATCCTTTCTGGGATAACCAGTCAACACATGCATGTGAAGAAAGATATGTTTCCTCAAAAGGTTTTGTCAACACGTCACCAAATACAACCATGGCATCCCCTCGTTTTCCTGCCCCATGCCAGCCATTTGGCACTACAAGTTCTTGACCAAAAAGTGCTATTTCTATGTGCACCTGCTTATCCCATTCTTTGTCGAGATATTCTGTCATTTCCCAAGGATTTCCTTCTCTAAATCCAAATGGTGTTTCAATACGAGATACTTTAGAATTTTTTTGTTCTTTCATGATAAATTTCTCCTTTTCCCCAAAAAAAAAGAGCCTTTTACAGCTCTCTACTTGTAGAGATAAAATTATTATTACGCTGATGAACGATAAAAAATCCAGTGAGCATAAGAGTACTCCTGGAATTTAAGTCTAATGACTTTTCTTTCATTCGTCAATCGGCAATTTATTAGAACGATACGAATGTAAACATTGCTCATACCATGTAATTAATGATATAACTAATACCATGAATACCAACAAAAAACTTCCGGTTATCCTCATCTGCGGCGGATCATGCTCAGGAAAAACAATATTTACCAATTTTTTTAAACATGCATTCACCCTTTCTATGGATCACTTCTATTTTGGAAAAAAGCAGATGAAAAAAGAAAAGGACGGATCATATAATTTTGATGCTCCGACTTCTGTAGACATCGAAGCGTGCGCTGAAGCAACCAAATCTTTGGCAGAAAGAAAAACAACGATCATTCCGGTCTATGACATGAAAATAAGCGATCGAACCGGAACACAAACACTGCATATTCCTGAAAAAACAAAATTCATCGTCGTCGAAGGAATTTTCTCTTTTTACTCACCTCTTCGAGAAATCGGAGATATGAAAATATATCTGGACATTCCACCGGAAATCCGGGTCGCCAGGCGTATGATTCGCGATGTGGAAAAAGGCCGATCTGATATAGATACACTTTCCTGGTCAATAGTTGTCGAAAAAAATCACAGAAAACATATTGAACCTATGAAACAATACGCTGATCTTATCATCCCTTTTAGTTATAACCCCGTTGCATTTCCTCATTAACTGCTTATTCTTCCGAAATCTTTCTGAACATCCGATTCCATATCCACATCTTCCCATCTCCACGCACTTCTTGGAATAGTCCGGAGAGAAAACACGCCAACTCCCGCCTGATTTTTGTCTACAATAAGCTTCTTCCCCTGATATTCAAATATCCGATAAGGCGAAGAATCAGAAGCGACCGCTCTTTTGTGAACTTCCATGAGCATTGAACTAATATCAAGCCATGAATCCACTCGTACCTCTCCTTTTATAGGCTTTCTTGAAGCATTCACATCCCCTCGTAATGCGATGCCTAACATATTTCTTTCCTCGATAAGCTTTTCAAATGGATAAAGTAAATCATCAATAAAAACCATCTGACCTTTCCATCCTTCTGCTCTAAGATTTTTTAACCAATGATCTACTATTTCACGCTTATGCTCACCTTTACGTCCTTCCATCATAGGTATGCCATTTCCACCATACACATATCCATTTTTTGGCTTATCATGTTCAAACGCGTCAACAAAATCACGCTGATTCTCATCCATAGGCATTCCGTTCCAGCCAATGACCCGCAGTGTATCTCTCAGCACAGTGGAGGGTCTGGATGTCAGATACGAAAAGGTGTGCCCCATACTCTTAACTGCATGAAGCGTCGCAATTGCTTTTGGATCAGCAATGTTCACATATGGATAATATTCCGGGTGTTCACCACGGACTATCGAATCGTGAATTTTCATAATCTCTGCATCATCTTTCCATTCAGGAATACATCGGGTATTCCCGATTGTCCTATATCGATCACGCGATATTCGTTTGCCCGTAGCTTCCCCTACTGCCACGACAACTGAATCATATATGTGTGGCCACATTACCTCATCAAGATCAAATAAGAGTATTGGTTTATGTTCAAAAAGAAGAATTTCCCTGGGAACACTATTGAGAGATGTATGAATCTCATCTGAAGAAATTGAACGAAGTCCTGCGATGGGGAGAGATAAAGGATCTATGAATAACGATCTTTTGATATTTGAAAAAAGGACGCGTTCAGCCTCACATCGAGTATATATATTTTCACGTATAGAACTAACATCACTTTCTTTATTACCAATCATTGTTTTATTTTGAGGGCGGGGAATGATAATGGATTTTAGAACAAATTCTATTTAATATCTTTCAAGATTGTTTGTCAATACAACGTATTTTTTGCAGTACGAAATCCTTTAATTTTCTTTTAAACACATTTTTGTCAAACACTGCTGCCCGACTTATACACTCTTTTGTCCAATCCGTTACTAAGGATTGCTTCTCAAAACGTTTTATAGCATCCATCAAATCTTTTATATTCGGCGTATCAAATAACACACCTGTTTTTCCTTCAATTACTGTTTCTTTTATTCCCCCTTGTGATAGTCCGATAACCGGAGTTCCATATGCCATCGCCTCGACCGGCACCATACCAAAATCTTCATCGAGCGCTGAAAATATCAAAGCTTTAGCATGTGTATACGCTTCGACAAGCTCAACGTCAGATATACTTCCTAAAAACTCTATAGTTGGGCCCGCAATTTTCATGAGCGACTCCTTCTCCTTTCCGACTCCGACAATTTTTAAAGGAAGTTTGAGTTTATTACACGCTTCAATAATAATATCCATTCGTTTTGCCCAACTCAACCGCCCGACAGAAAGGTAATATGATTTCGGTGACAGGTGACAATGAGCAGGAGACATTTTTTTTGCTTTGCTCATTGTTTCAATAGGTGGATAAATAACCGTACTATCCCTTCGATAGAATTTTTCCACTCTCCTTGCTGTTTCTTTAGAATTTGCGATGAAATAATCTACCTTTTGTGCTGTTTTGAAATCATAATTTCGCAAAAAAAAGTTTACAAATATCGTATAGAGCCGAACGGGCCAATATTTTTGGAGATTACTTCCTGTGGCGTACCCATAAAGATTTCGTGGCGGATGATGAATATAACAAATATGAACTGTAGGTTTTTTCACAATCACACCTCGTGGGATAAACCAACCACTGGACGTCAAAACCACGTCAAATTCTCTCAGATCAAAACTTTCCCAAATAATCGGAGCCAAAAATCGTAAAGGCGAAATAAACTTTTTTATAAGAGGGAAATGTTGCACCCAACTTGTTTTAATATTCCAATTACGAAATCTATCCGCATGACTCCCTAACCGTTTCCAATCTACAAATGCGGTATACAAGGGTGCTTCCGGCCATAACTCATGAAAAGCCTCTACCACCCTTTCCGCTCCTCCATATTCCGCAAGATAGTCATGTACTAATGCAATTTTCATACAAGCGGCAACTGTTCTCCAATATCTTTCTCTTCTTTTTGCTCTTCCTTTATTCTTACTCCTAATTCCTTTTTACTTTCTTTTTCCAACCGTTTTATCAGTGATTGAAATCCATATACCTGTAGTGTCTCAATTGCCTGCGGGCTCGTCAATTGTTTTTCAGAAAATAAACCAATCTCAATGTCTATAGGAACTTCCTGATTAATCGTTGCAAGTGTATGAGAAAGAAGAGCAATTTCTTTTCCTTTTTTAATTTTTTGAACAAGAGCCTCTGATAATCCAAATGTCTTTTTTTCAATATGTTTATACAATAGATCTATCGATCCTGCTTTTTGTAATATCTCAACGGCAGTTTTTGGTCCTATTCCGGCTATCCCTGGATAATTATCTGATGCGTCTCCGGCAAGGGCTTTAAAATCAGGGATAAGTTTTGGGCTGACCCCCAACCGATCTTCTGTCTCTTTCACACCAAACAATTTTCCTTCAGATAATCCTTTTGTGGGCATATATACAAGAATTTTTTCATCTTCAACAAGTTGAAGAATATCCCTATCTCCAGTGACAATAACAATCTGTTTTATTTCGGATTTTGGATTTTGGATTTTGGATTTGGTTATCGTCCCAATAACGTCATCCGCCTCATATCCATCCATTTCAAAAATTGGAATGTCAAATGCGCGCACGACCTCATGAACCAGTTCTACTTGCCCAATAAGATCATCGTCCATCTTCGGCCGTTTTGCCTGATAGTCTGCATACAGTTTTTTCCGGAACGTTGGGGCCGGCCGATCAAACGCAACTGCAATATGCGTGGGCTGTAAATCATGGATAAGCCGGATAAGCATCGTCGTAAATCCGTAGACCGCATTGACAATTTTTCCATCAGGGGATGTCAGAGGTGGGAGTGCGTGATACGCCCGGTGTAAGATTGCATTACCGTCTATGAGAACGAGGCGATTCATGATTCGATTTTCAAAAACTATTATGCCTTCATCAATTGCTCAAATTCTTCACTCTCAATCGTTTCTTTTTCCAGAAGCATCTTCACGACAATATCCATCTGTTTTTTGTGCTTTTTGACCGTCGCCTGAGCTGTTTTATATCCGGCATCGATAAGCTTTTTCACTTCCTTGTCGATAGCCGAAAGCATATCCGGAGAAATTTGTTGCTGTTCAACCAATGACTTTCCCCATTCCGTCACATCCATTTGCGGACCGAAATTGATAGGTCCCAAATCACTCATCCCGAATTCCATCACCATATACCGAGCAATGCGCGTTGCCTGATCTATATCATTGGACGCTCCGCTTGTGACATCTTTGAAAATAAACTCCTCAGCAGCACGCCCCCCCATCATACTGGCAATTTGACCGATAAGATGTGATTTTGTTTCATGGAGACGGTCTTTTTCAGGCGGGATAAGGGTATGCCCAAGAGTCATCCCCCGTGACACGATAGATATCCTGTGCACTTTATCCATCCCTGTCAAATGATACGTCACTATCGCATGCCCTGCTTCGTGGTACGCAGTCATGTTGCGGTCTTCATCTGTTTGCAGCCGTTTCTTTTCAGGGCCTAATTTTACTTTTGTTGCCGCTTCCTCAAAATCTTTAAAATCAATTTCCGTTTTATTGTCCCGTGCCGCCAGTATCGCAGCTTCATTGAGCATATTCTCAAGATCAGCACCGCTGAAACCAACGGTACGCTTGGCTGCTTTATCCCAATTCAGATCTTTTACAAAAGGCTTACCCTTGGCGTGTATAGCAAGAATTGCTTTCCTGCCTTCCATATCAGGAAGATCCAGCTGGATGCGCCTATCAAACCGTCCGGGACGGGTCAGAGCAGGGTCAAGTAAATCTCCTCTATTAGTAGCAGCTACGACGAGAACAGTGGTGTTTGGCTCAAAACCATCCATCTCTACAAGTATCTGATTAAGTGTCTGTTCCCGTTCATCATGTCCTCCCATAATGCCAACGGAACGCATCCTCCCGATAGCATCAATTTCATCGATAAAAATGATGGCAGGTGCATTTTTCTTGGCCTGAAGAAATAGATCGCGAACCCGAGCAGCTCCTACTCCCACCAGCATTTCCATAAATTCACTTCCTGCGATGCTGTAAAACACCGTGCGTGCCTCTCCTGCCATAGCTTTGGCAAGAAGCGTCTTTCCTGTTCCTGATGGACCGACAAGAATGACGCCTTTTGGGGTTCTGGCGCCGAGCGCCTTGTATTTACTAGGATTTTTCAAAAAATCCACAACTTCTTCCAGCTCTTTTTTCGCATCATCGACCCCCGCTACATCAGCAAATGTCACTTTCGGAAGATCTTTGTTGAAAATTCTTGCTTTGCTTTGTCCGAATGAAAAGATATTATCCTGTGCTCCCCGTGCCTGTCTGAAAAGAAAAAGAAAAAAAACTACGGTAAGAATGAGAGGAAGAATATTTGCCAGTATATTCATCCACACCGCTCCTGCATTAAAATTATTTACTTTTATTTCTACACTCTTCGGGTCTACTCCTGAAGATTCCAACATTTTAAACAGAGACTCCTGTGGTTCTTTTCTGGATACGAATTTGCCACCATCTTTGTAAGACACAGTCAGTTTCCCTTCCTCGACTTCAATGTTATCTACCTTCTTTTCTTTTATGTCATTTATGACGGTAGTCAAGGGTTTTTCCGGTAACACCCCATTAGAACCATTATAGCTTCCGATAGCAGAAAGAATAAGAAAAACGATAAGAAAACCAAACACGATATTTTTAAGATTAAAATTTAATTTCATCTCAAAAATCCGCATTTTTTTCTTCCCGTTTCCATTCTTTTTTCCTTTTGGAGATTGTTTATCAGCCATATTATGTAAGCCTCGATCCTTCCACTGATCCTTTTGGCGCAGGGAGCAGTATAAATCCATCCTTGTGTTCAATTACGAGCATCATCCCTTGGCTTTCACCGCTGGGCATGGGTCTCGGGGCAAGATTAACGACAAACACAAATTTTTTATTTTTTAACTGTCGCTTCAGAATAAATTTTCTTAATCCTGCAAAAATTGTTTTTAACCCTGAGGACGTTCGGCTGAGCTCAGTCGAAGCCCCTGTCGAAGGGCCAAAATCAACGGTCATCTTGTACAATTTTTCGCTTTGAGGCACGTCTATCACTTCCACTATCTTCCCAACAGCAAGGTCTACTTTACTAAATTCATCAAAAGAAATAATCGATTTTATGCCTTCCATTGAAGGTGTAGTATAACACAGCATTTGCTATCTTGACAGAGTCAGTGAGTATCTTTATAGTTTATTTTTTAGATGACCTTAATTCATTCCGTCAAAACATTCAGAAAAACATCCTCCGGTCATCCTATCATCGGCTTCCAATCTAAAGAAACACGCGCGCTCAATGTCGGCTATATCGAAAAAAATGGGGGAAACATGACGTTTATTCCCGGAAGGCTTAATCTTGGCGGAACAAGAGAAGAGGACACATTTGCTGCTACTATACAATCACTTCTTTTATCTGAATCCCAAACCATTCTTCATAGCTATCAACCTCAGGAAATATCAACGATTACGCTACTGAGAGAAACTATTGCCTGCCATCTTTCCCTCGCACTTCATAACGCTGGTATAAAAATGCATTATGGAGATTGCTTCATCGGCGCTAATCACATAAAAAATAATCATTCGATTACCACGTCATACGCATATGAAAACACGGAAGGACTCAATCCAAACGGCCTTTGGATTATCGCAGATAGCGTAGCGGCAGGACGAAACCTTCTTGCTACTCTAGAATCACTCCTTACAAAATTCCGCCCCAAAGAACTTCTTTTTATCGTTCCTATCGGCAATCGGTGGGGCATCAATCAACTAAGCAAATTGATAAAAACAAAAAAGATTAAAACCACATTTATCGTATGGGGAGCGCTTTTTGGTCTCAATCCGGAAAATAAATATGACGAACCGTGGGGACTTTCCGATTGTGAACCGATTGATATCAGAGATCAAAAAACATTTATTGACATGTATAGTCCCAATCTTTGTGTCGGAGGGGATTTTGGCAATGACTACTATTGTCCGCCGCTTGCTATAAAATTATATGAGGACCAAATAAAACAATTAAACATCAAACCAAATATTCCTACTGTCAATCATCTATTGAAGATCTACAAAAAAGAAGAATTCGTCATCCGCTAATTTAGCTTCAAAAGGGGTGGCCTTAAAGGGGTCTCCCTCTCTTGACAAACAAATACTAAATCAATACAGTGGTTTCATCCCCTGCCAGAAAAGAAAGGAATTGTTATGCCATGTAAAATAAATGGAATAGAAGTTCATGTACAAGATGCACATGGTGGTTCGTTTGAAAGGATTGCAATAACTCCACCTATTGAAGCAACTGCAACTGTTACTCAACCAACCGAAACAGAAACAATCACTTCTGAAGAATCTCTCACTGATACCGCTAAGTATGACGGCCCACTGTTTCCAAATAAATAGTTTTCTAATGTCATTCCTGCGAAAGCAGGAATCTTAAAGATCCCGCATAAAGTGCGGGGTGACAATTCTTCATGAAAACGAGTACCTCGTGGTAAGGCCGATGGTTTTCCGCACCTCAATCATTGTTTGTCCTGCAACTTTTCTTGCTTTTTCCGCGCCGATTTTCAGGATTTTCTTCACTTCGTCAGGATTATTTTTCAACTCCTGATACCTTTCCCTGGCATCGGCAAAATAGGTCATGAGAGATTCGAATAAATAGGTTTTCACTTCCACATCAGCAATTTTTCCCTGACGATAAAGCTCTTTTAATTGCTCAAGATCTTTGTTCTCACCTTTGCCCGCTGAAGCTTTAGCGGAGGGGGGGAAGAAATCCAAATAGGTAAATACCATGTTTCCCTCGATGTGTCCAGGATCATTGGCATGCATCCGCGTCGGATCGGTGTAACACCCCATAACCTGTTTTTTAATCACTTCCTCATCTTCAAAAATACTGATGACGTTGCCCAAGGATTTACTCATTTTCCGTTTCCCATCCGTTCCCGGAATAGTCGCAATATTTTCAGGGATATACGGTTCCGGCAACTTAAAAACATCTGTCTTAACCGTCTTACCGTCTTCCTGTCTTATTGTCTTCCCATACGTTTTATTAAACCTCTGGGCAATATCCCTCATGATCTCCACATGCTGTTTTTGATCTTTTCCGACCGGCACAAGGTCTGATTTATACAAAAGAATATCAGCGGCCATGAGAACAGGATAATTAAATAATCCCATGTTGATATCATCCTCTAAAACATCTTTTTGCAATTTATCTTTATACGCATGCGCCCGTTTGATAAGCCCAAGCGGTGTGTAGTTGCTAAGAATAACACTCAATTCCGAATGCTGGGGCACATCAGATTGACGGAAAAATGTAATATTTGAAAGGTCGCCCAAAAGGGCTAACTCGTGAAGAATCAATGTTTCAATATTTTTCTCCAGCTGTTCTTTATTTTGAACCGTAGTAAGAGCGTGTAAATCTGCCACGAAAAGAAAACAGTCATTTTCCTTTGATAGATCTTTAAACTGCTTGACTGCTCCTAAATAATTTCCAATGTGGAGACTTGCATCTCCGCTTGGAGTAATTCCTGACAGTATGCGTTTCATATAGAGGTATTGTACCACGAAAAACTCTATTCGTAACACCACACACGTGTTACAATATGTTTTACCATATGAAAAAATCAATCAAAACAAAAACAATAAAATTGCCTAGCAAAATTATTCCGAAAAATAAATATTCCAGCACAACGCCAGAATTTGATCAGTGGCTTGAACAAACGCTTGAAGAAGATAAAGAATTAATTAAGGAATTAGCAAAAAGATAATCTTATAGCTCAAAACACACAGCAAAAAAGTTACATGAAAAATGAAGACAAACAAATTCAGGCTTTTCAACTTATCCGCAAAGCGGAAAAATTTATTGAGCGGGCGGCATATCCGGAAGCAGAACTTCTTCTCAAAGACGCTATTGAACTTGACGCAACGAATCCTGAAGGGTTTTATCTTCTTGGAGAAGCGCTCTGTAAACAACAAAAATTCGGCGAATCTATAGTGTCTCTTGAAATGGCTGACATACTTCTTCCCAAAAATCCGGAAATAATCCATCTGTTGGGATGGGCATCATTTATGAACGGAAGTATTGATGAAGGAAGAAAACTCATGGAACTGTCGCTACGTCAAATGCCAGATGAACCCAGATTTCTTTGCGATCTTGCAGTATTAGAAATGCGGGAAAATAATAATGATACAGCGTTTGAATACGCCAAGAAGGCAATCAACAATGACCCAAACGATCCTATGGCGATGGAAGTTTTTCAAATCGTGTCACAGGTACGGAGAGTACGAAACGCGTATACCAATACCGTCAATTGACCACAGACATACGCGTTATTCCTTCTATCCATCCATGAATTTTTCTTAGTAAATCTATACTTTTTGATACTCGTATCCTCAATACTCCATGATAATTTTCAGGATTATCATATATTTTTTTCCATTGTACTTTTTGGATATATGGCTTTTGGAATTGAGTTAAAGGGATTCGTATGGCGTTAGACCAATATAATTCCAGTTCTTTTGTTTTTAGCTTATATGATTCGTTTATTCCTAATCGGCACTTGATTCTATCCCGAGTAATATTGCAACAATTATTTAACCAAAGAATAAAAATTCGTATCATGTTTGGATCAGAATTGGCAAATCCCACAAGATTGTCTTTTTTAAATCCCTCTGCCCAGTACAGATTAACTCCACTAATAAATAAATCTCTTTTTGAAAGTTTTCCAATATCATTTATTCCTTCTTCTTTTAAGAATAGAATTTTTTCTATTCTAATTTTCTGTTGTTTTTGAATATATTCTAATCGCCTACCAAAAAATGGGTCACGTGCATTTCTTTGAAGAAGCTGTATTTGTTTCGGAGTTAATGTTATATCTCTACACCATAAGCTTACGGTGCTTGATGATACTTTTAATTGGTATGCAATTGTTTTTATTCCCACTCCTCGTTTCCTTAGCGCGCGAGATTTTAATCGAAGGATTGATTTTGCCATATTGGATATATTATACAGCATAAAAGGGTTCGATTCGTAAATTGACTATATTCACGCAGTCTTCTATAATCAATACTGTTCTTTTATAGAATCGCGGGGTAGTGTAAAGCAGCACAGAAGGCTCAAAATGGGCCCGTCAATACGAAATTATTGAATGAGAATTTGGCTATATCGGTGAAACCCAGACCGGGCAATACCGAGGCAATCTCCTTTTTGGAGCGAGTCCGTAGAGACTATACGCCAAACTCCGATTTATATCGGGGATGATATAGTCCGACACTCTCAGGAATGGGAGACACAGATGCATAATCTTCTAGACCAGGTGCGATTCCTGGCCCCGCAACAAGGCAGGAATGGACGCAAACAATGCGTCCGTTTTTGTTGTTGGAAGGCTCTGTTTGTCAGGTGCGAGCAGTTCCTGAAGAATTGGTGCTTCCGATTTCATCTTTTTGATCGTCATAAACGGTATTGGATTATCTATACGCAGTGTTTTGTCCTCCAAAAGTAGGTGCGAACCTAACTTGGACAATATCTCCCGTTTCACTTTGAGATCTCCACCCTCATATTGTCTGCGGGCTCGTGCGGCAAATGTAAATTTTTCATTCACTTCGTCAGCTACCTCAAGCATCCGCTGATCAATGTTTCCCAGCTGTTGTCCTAATCCTTTAATTTCAGATTCAAGCGCCAGCTTCTGTTCTCTGAACAGTTCATCGGATAATAAGCTTCCGTCACTATTCATTGGCGAAATTTTGAGTCTTACGAGATTATCCAACCGAGTCCGGGCGTCCGCATGTGTTTTCGTAACGGATTGTATGGTTTCTTCACGAAAACTCCTCTCTCCGTCGTTCATGAGGTTGATCTGCCGGATAGCCCAATCAAGAAAGCACTCCGGAATCTCAAGAGCTGATAATTCTGTATCTGCTTGCTTTTCTAATTCATCAACACGAACCGCCAGTTGTCTGCATGATCGGTCTTTCCTCCGTGTGCAACGGTAATACACATAGTGCAGTATCTTTGGGTCTTTCATGTGATCAATACGTGTCAGACACTTTGGGCAAATCTCTTTATTCTTTTTCGTAAGGGAAAATTTCACTTTGCAGTGTCTACAGATACACTGCCATTTCTCTTCCGCAGTAATGGATGATCCGCAGTATCCGCATTTTATAAGTGAAGTATACGCAAACTCTGTATGTTTGAGCTTATATTGGCTTCTGTGACCGAGTATAACCTGGACTTCGTTAAACAGTTCTTCGCTGATAGCCGGTTCATGTTTTCCCTCACTCCAGTTTCCGCTTCCTTCAGGATATTCAAATTTTCCCGTGTAAAAAGGATTACCAAGTATTTTATAAATCATACTGATAGAGAGCGGTCTTCCGCCACTCCTTCTCCTCTGTTGCGACCGATACCCCCACTCATTTTCTGCTAAACGGTGAATTTCAGTGACCGGTGTACCTTTCCGGAACAGTTCAAATATCCTTTGCACGAACGGAAACCGTTCTGGATCGGTTAGGATGCGCCTAAAGCCGCTTTCTGTAGCCTTGTCGTTCAAATATCCCTGTGGTGCAACCCCTGGCCGCCAACCATCACGACACTTCTTATCAAGTCCACGTTTTACCACTATTGCCTTATCATCACTGTCTTTTTTGGATAATCCAAACTCAAGAGTCAGCATGAATTTATCCTCTGGAGAATTGCGATACGTTCGTGAGGGTGTACGAACCTCAAGAAGATTCCCTAAGTCAAAGAGGTCAATAATCCGACCGCCATCAGTCATATTACGGGCTAATCGATTCGGGTGCCATACCACAATAGCGTTTGCCTCTCCGCTCTCTATCCGCTGAACCATTGATTCAAATATAGGTCTTCCTTTTTCGTGAGCCGACCGGCTTTCCTGTAATACCTCAATCACCCGAAGGTTGTGTCGTGATTTGAGTCCTTCAAGAATATACAACTGTTCCGGCAATGATGCAGCCTGCCGTTCTTTGTTATCCTCTGACGACTTACGGACATATCCTATGTATTTCAGTTGAATATCTTGTGTTTCCATAATAAAGGCCGCCCTGGTGCAACCACAACCTTTCGGATGTGTCCAAGACGGCCATTAAAAAGCCGAAAGGTAAATGTGGTTGCTTATTCATTATTACTCAATACTCAAGTTTTCTCAAGTCCGAAAATGTTAAGTTATGTTAGGTTTTCGCATCGTAAATAAATGACTGCAAGTAAACATAAATGCTCTCTCAGCTCTCTCGTTTCTTTCAAGGTATTTCCTATATTTTTTAGTCATCATACCTGCATAGTGTTTTCGTTTGATCTTTGCTTTTAACTCGTCAAGCTCCGGTATACTTATTACGCGTCCAAAGGCTTTCTGCCACCCACTCAGCTTTCTGCTTTCATAGGTAAGATCATAACAGTGACGGCAGGCGAAATATTTACTCCCAAGGTAAAGCACTCCAACCCTCCGGCCACAATAGACACCATTGGCGTACCAGGGACAGCGGAACCAATAACGGAAGCCGCCGAAGTAGCAGGGTGTCGTAACGAGCGGTATCTTATATTCAAAATCCTGCTTTTCATCAGTTTCCCGATCCGTTCGAGTATAGGTGAACTCTATATACTGCTCGTCATCATCTATATGAGATTGAACGCTGATAGATCCCGTCTTTTCACCATTTCGTGACCACATAATGCCTCCGAACATAATCTGTCTCTGAAGAAAACCATGATTTTTGAGAAACGTTATTTCTATATGCTTCAAACTGTCTGCTTCTTGTTTTGATGCGTACCTGTATCTACTCATACTCTTTATTAACCGAAATCATTAAGGATTCTCTCATTTTAGCTTCGGTTTTTTTCCTGTTATTTCCGATAGTCGGTTCTTCTTTGTAGACCTTGTAGATCATGTAGAGCTTGTTTCCGATCCCGCTGGCAACTCACCTTGAGCTTCAAGGTCATTTTCTATCACTGGTGGTGATTCTTGAGAAGCCTCTACATCCTCTACAACCTCTACTGGTTTATCTTGAGCAATATCATAACGTTCACAGAGCATTTTTCCTTTCTCGCTATCCCACAGAATTTCTGTTTTTCCGTTGACCCGTCTCGTTTTGAAGTTAAAAAGGGCTGAGTTCATACGCCCGACGGTTGTCGGAGAAATGGGACGCTCGCCTTGTTCTGTGCTTCGTTCACTGTTCACTTTTTTGGCTATCTCTTTACACTTTAGCTCTGATCCCTCTGAGATCATTGTAACCATAGCACGAAGGACTTGTGCAGGCGTTTCATCTCCACGTTGAGCGGTAAGGTTCTCTGCATATTTATTAATAAATTGGGTAATTTCTTCCTGCGTATCTTCATCTTTTGCAATACTGAGAATAGGAAGAATGATCTGATTGATACGAGGCTCAACATGAGGTAAAGCCAGCTTCTCATTGAGTTCTAATTGACCATAATTCTGCAACCGAAAGCCTAAAAGAAAGTTCCGGAGCTTCAACGCCTCTTTGTCAAACTGCTTTGGCAAGTGAATAGGAATACCGCTTCTTGGTCTGCCTGACATAATTTCAGTCAAACACCTGCTTTCAAGAGCGGAATCATCAAATCTTTTGCGTGTAGCAATGATTTTTGGGCCATATACGACATAACTCGTGGGGGTTCTGTCTTTAGCGTCTCCCTCAGTCCGAAGTACCGGCACACCCTTACAATAGCCACAGTTAAGTATTTTAATGATCTCCGCTGATGTGTCCGAAAAACGAAAATCAGCTTCGTCCATGATGAGTGTTCCCCGATAAAGGTTTATGATACGAAAAATTGGGGACGGGGTTGTGGCACCGGCTACAAACATTGGTTTATAACACAAACTTCCAATAATTTTCTGGAATCTTGTTTTACCCGTCCCGTAGTCACCAAGTGCGCGTAAATATGGAAGCACTTCAAAACAATCATATACCCATGTGAGGAGCACGTAGTAGCTTGCCAGTTTACGATAAGAGTCAGATACATCAAGATACCGATAAATAAAGTCCTCAATCTCATTCACGAGGTCAGTGATCGGCACTCCAAATTCTGGATAGGTTGGCAAGAGTATGGTATCGTTTGCAACCAAATCATCTTTTGGCGGAATATATACTATTTCGTTACATTCAAATGTGTCCTTAACCTCAAATTTTTCAGATAACACATTGTAAACGACAAACATGGTTGCCTGATTGTCGCCAATAAGCTCAACGACGTCGCCAGTGCCTGGATCAAGAAAACTTGTCTGTTTAATTTTTGGTTTTTTGTCTGTCATACGGTTTTTTGAGACAACAGATTTATAATCTTTTCATTCTGTTCTTTGAGCTTTTTATCTACGTTCGGTAAAATCTTTTCGTCAATAAACCTTGCTCTACCTCGTTCACCTGAACCCATATAATCAATTCGTTTACAGAATAGATCTATATGTTCATCTAAATATGCGATAAGAGTATCAATTTCCGTTTTTAATAGTTTGTCCATATTTTTTTATATTTTCCCGTAATGGTCTATATACTGCCCTAACGAGTCCTATCAGTCTTTCTCCCTGATTCACAGCTTCTGTATAAGAAATCTCTTTTCCGAATGTTTGTTTGTATAGTCGTTGATACTCGATCACGGATTCCTGCGTTAACATGTCAGAACCTTTCCTGATAGAGCTTGTCTTTGAGCGTCTTAATTGCCATCACAAATTTCCGAGGATCAACCATCACTTCCGGGGCGTCTTCTTTGGCGTAGTTGTAATTATGGGTAAGAAGTTCTCGATCTGGAGTATCTCGGAAAACGAACTGAGAACGATTTGGACTCTGCGGGTCGGTTTCTATGTTCACCAATTCCAATCCGCGCACAAATAGAAAACAAGCAGTGTAAAAAGAGGTGGTTCGGAAATACCGATAATCTGAATATTTATTCATATTTATTGGCGTCTTTGTATAGCCAACCATAGGATAGCGGATAAATAGGGGGAGGGGTCAAAAGGTGAAATGCGGGACTCTTTGTGACGATTGTGTGATTTACTGAGGACTAGGTGTAATGTTTCAACTGAAAACCGTTACCCGTATCAAAAAATATGTCCTCGTGTGGATTTATTTTCCGATTTATTTTGAATTGTTTCCTAATATCACGTATCTTTTGACAAATGAATGTTTTTCCATACTTCAAATTGTTCTTTAATGCAATATCTACGACTTCAAAAAATTGATCGTATGTAACAGGTTCCCCCTTTGCTTCAAGAAGTTTTTTTAAAACCTTATACGGAGGTAACGATGTTCTAAACCTATGACGTTTATTATTATATTTTCCCCAACCAGTATCAGTATTTAAAAATAAACCATTCCAAGAAATCTCTGGATGATTTTCTATCATAGAACTACTGTTCTTGGGTTGTAGGGTTACACGGCAGTGTTTAGCTGGGTTAAACTGTAAATTTCTTGTCCCTAATGACCATCTGTGATCATTAGAAGATGCATCTTTTGGTTCAGCTTTAGCATCAAAATTTATTTCCACGTTGACAATTTCAAAGTGACCATCTTTTTCAAGTTCTCTCATTGCTCTCATAAACTGATATCTGATATCAGTTCGGTTTGAATCAGGCATAGCTATAGAGTGCCCAAGCGGATAGTCTTCACTTAGAGGTGTATATGATCCTAAAAGCCATTCCGAATATTCATATTGTTCTTGAGGATTCTTTTTAAATCGTCCTTGGAGTTTATCTAATATTCGTCGTTTCTGTTCTTCTATTCCAAATACGTTTCCTTTCCAACTTTCAACTTTATCATGAAGTATTTCTGCGTAAGATTTTAATTTTGAAAAATCTATCTGTGCTTCAATTTTATCACCATGCGATACCCTTTTAGGCAGTGGCTCTGAAAAACTTTTAAATACAGAGTATTGTGTACATAATGTCTGCAATGTGGCGAGATTGTTAAAACCCGCTTTATCTGGATCATTTTTAGATAATTCTGCTGGATATTTTAAAACTACAGATTTTGTTCTCTCACTACAAATTCCTAATAGTTTACCCACTAATTGCACCTCATCCTTATATAACTCCTCTACTGCATATTCAGAAACACTCTTTGAGTTAGAAAGGATTTTCCGTTCTACATGTTCTACCTGAGAAAATTCAGGTAAATTATCACCCTTGAACATTCTTTCTTGATAATCGTTAAGATAACTTGTTATATCACATGCCTTTTGATATTTGACATAAACCCTACTAAATTGCGGTTCTATTATTTTTAGATAAAATCCGTTTCTGGTTGTTTTCCAATCTGGAGCCATAAAATCAACTATCTCCACTGCTTTTTCATCACGAGCTATATTATTTATAATCGCAATTTTTCTTTCTTGAGTAGGGCTATTTTCTCCAGCAACGGTTACCGTCCTGGTTGTATCATAGAAGAAAACACCATTTTCATCTGGAGTAAAACTATCTTCTTTTATGGTCTGAAGCACCGTCCAAACCTGACGGTTGTAGATTTCTTCCGGAGTCATATTTATATTTATTTCCCTAATCAAAACATAGGGTCGTTACTGTTCCAGCCTATTGTATGACTTTATGAGGAAATGGCAAGTGAACTGTGGTTAGACGGACTGGAATAATTCCGACAAGGATATGTTGAAGGATTTGGCAATTTTGATCAACTTTGCCAATGTGGAATTTCGTTCTCCTCGCTCTATAAACCCCATATAACTGCGATCAACACCTGCGGCAAAAGCTAGGTCTTCCTGTGTCATTTTCCGGCATGCTCTCAACTCTTTTATTCTCAGGCCGAGATTCTTATGGGTGGATGAAATAGCTTCCATGTACCCACAGGCTAATGTAAATGGGACTAGTAGACCAGCTTCTGCTTGTAGCGTGAAAACGAATAATGTATATTGGGACTGTTAGTAGCTATCACAAATAAGTTTATGGCAAACAGTAATCTTACAAATGCAAAAAGAGTAAAAAACGACGAGTTTTATACCCAGTACAGCGATATTCAAAAAGAGATTGAAGCATATCTGGACTGCAACCCTGATGTATTTCGAAGCAAGGTGGTGTATTGCAACTGCGACGATCCGTTTGAGAGCAACTTCTTCCGCTATTTTGTGCTAAATTTCAACAAACTTGGATTAAAACAGCTTATCACCACCAGTTACAAACCTTCGCCTGTAGCCAACACGGGGCTAGAATTGTATGGCGATGACAAGACTCTTGCGAAATCAAAAGGTCGTCCTAAGATAACCGCCAACAAGTTCATTATCAATGAAGTACACGATATGGACGACGACGGCGAGTTCAACTTGAGGGATGTTGCTAAGCAACTGAAGGCAAACAAATACAACGAATGGACGCCACTAGAGGGCGACGGCGACTTTCGTAGTGACGAATCTATAAATCTGCTGAAACAATCTGACATAGTAGTAACTAATCCACCATTCAGTCTGTTTCGCGAGTATATAAGACAGCTTGTTGATTATGATAAAAAATTTTTAATCATCGGTAACTTGAACGCTATCACCTACAAAGAAGTATTCCCATTACTTAAAGAGAATAAGGTTTGGTTAGGTAATAATTACAAAGTCAATGCTGGTGCGATGTTTTTTGAGATACCCGAAAACATTGCCAATTTGGAGCAAGTTCGTGAAATAAAAACAAATGAAAGCGGAAAAAAAGTTTATGTCACCAGAGTGCAGGGTGTTCGCTGGTTCACCAATCTTGACCATGGGCGCCGTCATCAACCACTACCACTCATGACCAAGGTGGAAGTGATCAAGTTCGTAACAAAAAAACCGTTTGAGAAGTATGAAAATTACGAAGCTATAGAAGTGCCGTTGGTAAAGAATATTCCGAGCGATTACAGAGGCATAATGGGAGTACCGGTAAGTATTCTTGATAAATATAGCCCCGATCAGTTTAAGATTGTTGGGATGTGCGAGAATGAGGATTTATATAAACTAAAAACAAAAGTGTACACATCCTCAGAATGTAAACAAGCGTATTTGGATAAATTCGGAAAAAAAGGAACTTATGACTTGAACGCAAGCGGAGTGGTTATTCGAGATGGTTTATTAGAAAAAGTCTATCAAAGAGTGCTTATTAAGCATAAAAAAATAATATGATAACAACGCTTAAAACTAACATCACTGTCAAAGATATTTGCGAAGGGTTCGTCTATAACGAACTTGAGGGTAAAGGGCTGTTTGGCCTATCTGGAAAATTAACCATCCAACCCGAATATCAGCGCAACTATATCTATGCCTCCGATGGCGGGAAAAAAGAAGTAGCTGTTATAGCATCAATCTTAAAAGGATATCCGATAGGTTTGATTTATTTCAACAAAGTTAGTGTTGATAATTTAGAAGTTTTAGACGGACAGCAGCGCATCACCAGTTTAGGGCGGTTCATAACTGACAAATTCGCTATCAAAGATGAAAATGGCATGGAGCAATATTTTACCGGTATTGCAGCAGATAAGCAGGCCAAGATTTTGGAAACAAACCTGCTTATTTACGAATGTGCAGGAACCGAAAGCGAGATAAAAGAGTGGTTTAAAACAATCAATATTGCCGGTGTCCCGCTCAATGATCAGGAATTACTCAACGCTGTATATTCTGGTCCTTTTGTAACACTCTGCAAGGAGGAGTTTAGTAATAGCCAAAACGCCAACATCCAGAAATGGGGCGCATATATATCCGGTAGCGCCAATCGACAGGAGTTTTTGGAACGTGCACTTGATTGGGTAAGTAAAGGAAATATCGGTGATTACATGAGCCGTCACCGCTTTGACAAAAACATCACAGAATTAAAAAAATATTTCAACAGCGTGATTGACTGGGTCTCTAGCGTATTTATTGATGTTGAAAGCGAGATGCGCGGGCTTGAGTGGGGAAGATTATACGAAGAGCATCACAAGAAAACATATAACCCTGCGAAAGTTTCAGCCGAAGTAAAAAAACTCTACGCTGATCCTTATGTTAAAAATCGTAAAGGTATTTTTGAGTATATTCTTGGCGGTTTTGTAGACACAAAGTTACTTGATGTTCGTTTTTTTGATGAAGCAACAAAAAAAGTAGTTTACACGACACAGACTATCAAAGCTGAATCAAAGGGTAAATCAAACTGCCCGCTTTGTGCTATTGGACATGATATTAACAACAGTAAGATTTGGAATTTTGGCGAAATGGACGCCGACCATGTTTCAGCTTGGAGTAAAAGCGGTAAAAGTGATATTAAAAATTGCCAAATGTTGTGCAAAACCCATAATCGAGCAAAAGGTAATCGGTAACATCCTGACAAAGCGATTCTTAGCTAATATATGGCCAAAATATCTGCATTTTTGGGAGCGATTATTATTTCCTTAACAAACTTTTTCGGTATTTCAAAAACAGAAGTACCGACCTATACAAACGATATTGCTTTGAATGTAGAATCTCCGAGTGTAACTCCACCCATAACGCTAATTCCGACCATTGTAATACAGACTATTCCAAAAAATAGCCCTACCGTAACCCCAACACCTACAGTTTCTCAAGAACTTATGGAGCAATGTAAAAACGTATCAAAGCCGGAGAAGTATTTTGCTGGATTTGGTTGCTATTATGACGAATATCAAAATGCTTTGAAAAAATCAGAACAAGATAAAAATAAAGGTTCAATCGACCAGATGAGAGAAATAATAGCCGTGTATCAATTGACTCCGCAAGCAAAAAGCGGACTTGGAGACCTCTTCCAGAGTGTGTGTAGGATGGTATCTCCGAAAGTATATACGTCTTGCACAGATTCCCTCGAACGGAATGTAGGACGACTTTCTACACAGATATATTCTGTATTTTCTTCCGAGATTAACAGTTGTACCTCAAAAGTTGCAGCTGGGGATGAAAAAATGAAAGAAAGAGTAAAAGATTCTTATTGGAGATGGAGAATGAGAAGAAATATAGAGGAACTCTATCTTCATTGCGCTAAAACAAATGGTACGCTTGATACATTCAGTTTTTGAGCGTGCTTATTCAGCTGTACCAGCTGTGATTACATGCTCCGCAACGAGACGAGTTGGTTGAAATTACGGTATATTTCTAACGCTTTTTGCTTGGCAAGCGATGCATCCATCGTGACTCCGTTAAGAAGGTATTTATCCTTTGTTTTGTATGCGGTCATCGCTTCAATGCTGATGAGATAGGTATTCCAGTTTGAGGCAAACGTTATCTGGTCACTGAAGGACTCTTTCCGCATATCGGTTTTTAACATTTCATACATCCGATACATCCTCTCTAAAGCAGAAATAGCCTCTGAAAATACCATTCTTTCCTCCACTGAGGATGAGGTCATTTTGAAGCTATAAATTTTATGCAAGCAATTGTATAAAGCTTTTGCCTTTCTTTTGATTGTTTTTAGTTTTTCCAGTTGTTCCGCTTCGTACATATAGAGGAAAAAAATTAAGATTTATCATCCAATAATCCTACGTTTTTAAGCCTTTGATAAAAATCCTTTCCTTGCTTTCCGGTTTGAATAGCTTCATTAACATTCGGATCTTTTATAAAATGCCGTTCTCCAAAGGTCATTCCCACTCCATCCGCAGGAGACAGTGTTCTCATTACATCCCGACTACTTTTAACTAATTTGCATGGTAAATGACGTGATGAACCAAAAGCCTTCCACATCCCTGCCGTTCTACTCGTAATTCCTACAGTCATCTGACCTGTTACAACTGCGTAATCCCCACCAATCTCTTTTACTTTACTGTTAAACTCTTTATTAGTTTGCACCTGATAATCTCTTGATTCATATTGCTTAAATATTGCAATAATTTGATCTGCAACGTTAATCCCTAATCCTCTACCCACACGAGCAAGTTCTTCCGCTGCTTTCTCTTTATCACCTGATATTGCTAAACCTACAGCCTCAAGCGTTGATCGTGCAATATTATACAAGAGATCAGCTTTTGCTGGATATTCCACAGTTCTTCCGCTTTGTCTGAAGGTTACAATAATTTCAGGAAGTAATTCAAAAGGTATGAGTGGAATAAAACCTTTTACTACACCCTTTTTCCATGGTACCGAAATTTGGGGATCATGAAAATGTTTACTGTGTGCACTTAAAACATATTTAGCAAATGTTGTCTTTGATACCCATTCAATAAGTTTGTCTGTACGAATACCCACAAATTGAGCAACTGAAGGTAAACTGATGAGAATATAACTTTTGATTTCTACGCCTTCAATTGTTCCTGTATCTACTCTGATCCAACTAATATCCTCCGGTAATACTTTTGCTAAGCTCTGTTTATTATCATTATTTTCAGCTTCTTCATTTTTATTAACATCAAGAACTTCAGGCTTATTATCTTCTTGCATAAATTCTATTATATTTCCTATTTTTTGTAACAAATCTTCTTCTGTTTCTTTGTCTGTATTTATCGTAATCCATCTACCATATAATCCATCTATTACAATCCTTTTGCCTGTAGCTACATCGTAAAAAATACGAAGAGCATTTATATCTATTTGTGGATATTTTGAAGAAATACGTTGCTCTAAATCTTTTAGAAAAGCAGTCAAAATATGACTTCCAAGATAACATGTTTGACCTCGTAATTGGAAAGGCGTTATTTTGTTGGATTCAGCCATTCTATAAATCCTTTGACGATAAAAATATTTCACACCAAAAAGATCCTCAGCTTCAATTGCAGTCATGAGATGATGCGGAGTATTATCCATATTATGTGTTACAATTTCGTACTTAGAATGTAACACATTGCCTATTGATTTTCAATCAGAAGAACGTATAATTTTCGTTGCAGGGGTAACCCTATAATCATCTCTTTCTTTCCGAGAATATAACGGTGGATATAGGAGCATAATTTGCTCACGAGGGGACGCCGTTTCCCGGCAAGATCGGAGGTGAAAACAAATGAAGATAAAGATAATTGCCCGAACGGGCAAACCGGCACCGGTTTCTGGTCAATACAGACCCTCCGGGGGAGTTAACGAAATTACTCTAAGCAGAGGGGATATAACGCCACCAAATCGGTTCGGAGTACGGCAGAAGTTTATCCTAGTCGATAGAACTAGGAATAAGCGTTAGTCGCGGACAAGGGTTACCCCTGCATTTATAGTATATTCATAAATCCAAGATAATTTCAAATAGAACATTGTGGCATGAGATAATATGTTCTAACTTCTTGTAACCCCCGCAACATTAGAAACAGTTTCCCGCCGATGAGGCGGGATTACTGTTTCTTATGCCCCGTACACACACTCTTGCGAGGCGTGGTCGTAGTCCTCGCGAGCAAGTAAGTGTTGTACTGGGGCTTACCAAGGTTTTCAAATAGATCGTCAGTACGCTCTTTTTCAGTAGATTCTGATTTTTTATAACTCATATTATTTGACAGCAATCTATTTTTTCAATATTTTTAACCACTTCATAAATTATTTTTATCCGTAAGATTATTTGCTTCCATCTTCATATTAAAAATATTAAGTTAAGAATAAATTTTGCAACATATTAAATATTGCTTTTAAGCTTAAAATATTTTTTTAAATTTGATATATACTTATTTTTATGAAAAAAGGATTTACCTTAATCGAACTCCTTATTGTCATTGTCATTATTTCCGTACTTGCTGTCGTTGTTTTTGTTGCATTAAATCCTGCTAAACGTATTTCAGATGCACGGAATGCCCGTCGAGTACAAGACGTACAACATATTCTTGATGCCGTAGGATTATACGCGGTTGATACGTTAGGAACACTTCCTTCTGGAATTGATGCTAATTTACGGATGATAGGAAGTGATAGTTCTGGATGTGATATTTCTTGTGGTCAAAGTGGAGGTGGATCAAGCGCATTCACGGACACATCAAATGCAACATTTTCTTTGGGAACATTTACTGATACCCAATGGAATTCCGTGAATAGTTGGTTAGATCTGACCACAACAGGATTAGTAAATAAAACCGGTTCATTTACCTCACGTATTTTTGATATGAGTTCAGTGACATCACCATCTACTATTTCCTGGATACCTCAACAACCATATGGAAAAGAATTACCAGACACCGCTCAAACAGAGACAGCCTACCCCAGTGGTAATGTTTCTATGAATGGAAATGTTCTTCTTCTTCATATGAATGAAACAACAGGAACGTCTATTTTTGATTCTTCTGGACAAGGAAATCATGGAGTACTCTACGATCCAACAAAATATATTATTGGACAAAACGGAAAAATAAATAAATCAGTGCATTTTATTAATTCGTTTCAAAGTGCAAATGGACAGATACGCATTCCTCATAGCTCAAGTTTGAATTTAGGAAATGCAGGATCTGTTTGCGTATGGGTAAATCTAGATGATTATACTCAAAACAATGCAGGATTTGTACATAAAGGAGACACATCAGGATTTACAAATAGTGAATACAGTTTACAGGTATTTTTAACAGGACGTACACCAACTTTTAATGTTGTTGACACAACGGGATCAGATCGATATATACAAAGCAATATTGATCTTACGTCAGGCACATGGAACCATGTTTGTGGGACATATAATACAAGTGATGCAATAAATATTTATGTGAATGGTCAGAAGACTGGATCATTACTATGGAATCCAACTTGGATACCACGGCACGGTACTGGATCATTGCAAGTAGGAGCACAATTAACTGTAAGTAATGAATATCCTATGAAAGGGTATCTTGATGAAGTAGCAATTTTTAACAGAGAGCTTTCTGTTTCGGAAATAGTTACGTTATATCAGAGGGCTGCATTAAATCTCAAATTTCAAATACGTTCATGCAATGACTCACTTTGTTCAAGTAGTTCATTTATTGGTCCGGATGGGACGAATGGAACATATTATGATGAAAGTATAAACACGACGACGACGTTACCTACATTTCCTATTACTAATTTGTCTTCAAATCAATATGTGCAATATCAGGCAAACTTGACCACAGATACTTCTTCATATTCACCTGCATTGAGAAATATATCCATCCAATATTTGACAATAGGAGAAATGACAGCACCCACATGCGTGGATCTTTCTGTACCATTGTCAAAATATCTAAAAACAATTCCTATGGATCCATCAATAGGCACGAATGGAAAAACATATTATGCAATACGAAATATTGCTACGGGAGGAGTACAAATAGTAAGTTGTAGTCCAGAAAATAATGAATCAATCACCGTTTCCCGCTGATGCAATGTATATTTAAAATTACGAAAATTATTAACAACAGAGTAAATACAAAATGAGTACAAAAGGTCGAATTGTGGCTGATATAAGGTAAAATAATTATGTTGAGCCAGTTTACCTATACCCTCCCCATAAAAAATTCATAAAAAATATTCAGGGTAAATAGCTTGGGTCGGTGCGAATGAGACTCATACAATGACCCACAAAATTATTTTTCCCTTGTGCATTTGTTCCCAAACAAGGTATCATTAATAATTCTTCCTAGTTTTTATATTACAATACATGTATTCACCCTTTATGATGCATTCGATTGGTATACCATTATTATTATCTTTTCTCGCCGGTATCTCGACTGTGCTTGGAAGCTTCATTTTTTTCCTCATCAAAGATTTTAAAAAAAGTTATTTGAGTTTTTTCCTTGGAATATCAGCAGGAGCAATGATATACATTTCTTTTATGGAATTATTGCCTGAATCCATACAAACGATTGGATTTTTACCGTCAAACATAGGATTTTTTCTCGGCATATTATTTATCGGCATTATTGACATATTCATTCCTCATCATTTTATGAAATACTGTTCCAGAAATGGCGTGAAGTATGACAAGATGATGGTGACAGGACTTGTCGTTGCCATAGGCATAGCTATCCATAATTTCCCTGAAGGAATCGCGGTCTTTATGAGTTCTTTGGGAAATCTAAAATTCGGAATTTTAATTGCATTTGCAACGGCAATCCATAATATCCCCGAAGGAATAGCTGTTGCTACCCCGGTATATTTCGCAACAAAAAGTAAAAAAAGTGCGCTTCTCTATTCATTTTTGGCAGGTATCGCTGAACCGACCGGAGCAATTATTGCATACGTCATCCTTCAACCATATCTCTCTCCAACGTTTTTAGCCTACGTTTTTGCGTTTGTCGCAGGGATTATGGTGTATATCAGCATAGATGAGCTGCTTCCTTCCTGTTTTGAAAACAGTCAAGGACATACGGCAATTGCAGGAATTGTGCTTGGTATGATTATCATGGCGTCAAGCCTATTTCTTCTGTAAATACACCCTTCTTATGTATCCTTGACATATGTACGGTGTCGTAGTATTATGAATACATATTCATAATATGAACTGTACATATGCCCCTAAAAAATCATGTAATCCTCAGTGTGTATATTGTGTTTACCCTGATGGAGATGTGCTCATTTCTCGAGAAAAACAGGCACAAAAACTTCAAGGCTTAAAGACAGTGCTTATCAAAAAACTCTTGTGTATAGAAAAACAGTTATTAAATCCAATGAAGAAAGGTGGTGATAATTATGCCAGCATTTGATAAAACAGGGCCACAAGGACAGGGTCCTATGACAGGAAGAAGTATGGGACATTGCGGTAAAGGACAAGGAATGGGATTTGGACGTTGTTGCGGACGAGGAAGAGGTCTAGGGCGGTATTTCGGATGGAATACACCGCAGACGAAAGAGGAACAGAAAAAAGATCTTTCGGAATATAAAAAAGCGCTTCAGGAAGAACTGGAAGATGTTGAAAAAAAGATTTCAGATATCTGAAAATAGCGTTATACTACGAATATGTCGCGACCACGATTGCCGCGTTGCATGCGGTTTAAACCAAGTGTATATTTTTTTAAACCCCGGGGGATTCCTTTACAGGATCTTAAGGAAATAACTTTATTGCCTGATGAATTGGAAGCCCTAAAATTACATGAGGTTGATGGGTTAGAGCAAATTGAAGCGGCTAAAAAGATGAAAATATCTCAGCCGACATTTGCACGGCTTCTCGAAAATGCACATAAAAAGACGGCAGAAGCCATCATCAAAGGGAAAGCGATACGAATAGAAAAAATAGAAATACTTTCATGAAAAAGATATTTATTTCCATACTATGTCTATTGACTCTCTCAATTTCAATATGTCGTCCGGTGTTTGCACAGTCAGAGATATCCGGAGAAATGCCGAGAGAAGAACGTCTTGAAGGAAAAGTAACGCAGATTGTGGAGGAAAGCCAAATTATCCCTATCGGCGCCCAAAACCTGCAGGCGTATCAAAAACTGGAGATTTTTATCTCGAAGGGTTTGCTGAAAGATAAGAAGATTATCGTTGAGAATGGCAAAATGCCGATGAGCAATATTGAGAAATACTCAGTCGGTGATGAGTTAGTTATCACGTATAACAAGGATTTTGAAGGGAACGACATATTTTATATTTCTGATTATGTACGGCGCGGTCCATTGTTACAGCTGTTTATTATTTTTGTTTTCTGTACCATAGTGATTGCCAAATGGCGGGGATTCCTTTCCCTGGTGGGAATGGGAATCTCATTTCTTGTCATATTTTCCTTTATTCTCCCCAAAATTTCAGCCGGTGCAAATCCGGTTGAAATCGCGATCATGGGATCACTTATTATTATTCCTGCATCCTTTTTCCTTTCTCACGGAGTTAACAAAAAAACACTGGTAGCAATAGCAGGTACGCTCATTGCACTTCTCATCACGGGAGTACTGGCAAATATATTTGTGGAATCTGCACAATTAACCGGTTTTGCTTCTGAAGAAGCAAACTTTTTACAAAACATCAAACAAGGATCAATAAATATCAAAGGATTGTTGCTTGCCGGAATTATCATTGGCGTTTTAGGTGTCCTTGATGATATCACCATTTCTCAATCTGCCATCGTATTTCAATTGAAACAAGCCAATGAAAAACTTGGATTCATGGAGTTATATAAACGGGCAATGAATGTCGGACAGGATCATATTTCTTCGATGGTCAATACTCTTGTCCTTGTCTATGCAGGGGCAGCACTTCCTCTTCTTCTTCTTTTCGTGGACAATCCGCACCCGTTTTCGGAAATTATCAATTATGAAATCATTGCTGATGAGGTGGTGCGGACACTTGTCGGCAGTATCGGCCTTATTCTGGCAGTGCCGATTACAACGTTTATCGCAGTATTGGCAGTTGTCAGAAACGAAAGGAGCTGATGTATGAAAGTTCTGAAATTTGGTGCAGTTTGGTGTAATGGATGCCTGGTCATGCGACCCCGATGGGCAGAAATTGAAAAAGAACATCCTGAGTTGAAAACTGAATACGTTGATTTTGATACAGAGAAAGAAATGGTTCAAAAGTATGGGGTAGATAGCGGTGTATTACCGGTGTTTATTTTTTTAGACAAAAAAGGAGAAGAAATACTGCGTATGAGTGGAGAAATAGAAAAACCTGAATTATTAAAGGTGCTACGAGAAAATGAGAACAAGTAAGTATGATGAAAAAAATTATTCAATCTCTATGTATTGTTGTTTTCATTTTATTTTTTGCACATCCTGTTTCTGCAGCTGATGTCACGCTACATTTTTTCTGGTCCCATGGGTGTCCGCACTGCGCAAAGGAAAAAGTATTCCTTAGTTCGTTAAAAAAAACATATCCCGAATTGACTGTAAAAGAATATGAGATCACGGGCGATATAGGCAATATCCAGCTGATGGAAAAAATTGGTAAGGAGTTACATACTGATGTTTCCGGCGTTCCTTTTACCGTAATAGGAAAAGAACAGTTTATCGGATATCTAAATAATGAGACGACTGGGAAAAGAATTGAGGAAGCGGTAATAGGAGCAATTGAGAACGGATGCGAGGATGTGGTATCCGGTTTAGAGGGGCAGAATACTACTCAACAATCCATACAGCAAAAAAATACTATTCCTGAAACGATTACGTTGCCTCTGTTTGGCCAATTGCAGATCAGGAATTTTTCCCTGCCGTTTTTGACATTTCTTGTTGCGCTTCTTGACGGGTTTAACCCGTGCGCCATGTGGACGCTACTTTTTCTTATCAGTCTTCTTCTTGGCATGAAAGACCGGAAACGGATGTGGATATTAGGTACTGCGTTTATCGTCTCATCTGCGCTTGTTTATTTCCTTTTTCTTTCTGCATGGCTGAACCTTTTTCTTTTTTTGGGGGTTATAGTCTGGATACGTATACTCATCGCACTCGTTGCTATGGTGGCCGGCGGGTATAACATACGGGATTATTTTATAAACACACAAGGCGGATGTGCTGTCATGGGAGATGAAAAACGACGGAAAATATTTGAACAGATGCGGAACATTACTCAAAAACGCCAATTCCTACTGGCTTTGGGCGGTATTATGCTTTTGGCAATAGCAGTCAATATTGTTGAGCTTATCTGTTCGGCTGGACTGCCCGCCATTTACACCAAGATCCTCAGTCTTTCAAATTTGCCCACATGGCAATATTATCTGTATCTTTTGTTTTATACATTTATTTTTATGCTTGATGACCTTATCATTTTTTTTACTGCGATGATTACTCTCCAAGCGGTAGGCATTCAGAGCAAATACTCGCGCTATTCCCATCTCATTGGAGGAGCGCTCATGCTTGGCATTGGCATCCTTCTTCTTTTCAAGCCCGAATGGCTGATGTTTGGATAAAAAATTACAATATTTTCTTATAAAGGAGCACAATACCAAACAATAGGACATTTACCATAACAATGGTTGCTCCTGTGGGCACATCAAAAAAAAATGAGAACATAATACCGAAAAGCACTGATAACAGCGCGACCGCTCCGCCAATCATCATAGCCGGCTTAAATCCCTTAGCAAGCTGCAAGGCTGTAACAGCAGGAAGAATCAGCAGTGCAGACACCAACATGACTCCCACTATTTTTACTGATAACACGACGGTAACGGCAGTCAGAAGAGTAAGCAGAATATTAATGGAATGCGTCTGTACTCCGGTTGTCTTCGCATACTCTTCGTCAAATGTAGCAGAAAATAAATCCCAATAATAAAAAGAGATTAAGGCTAAAACGATAAACGAGAGACATACGGACAGTATGACTTCGGTGTTACTGATAACCAGAATATTGCCAAAAAGATAACTGAAAAGATCGACATTAAACCCTTGGGAAACGCTTGCCAGAATTACGCCTCCGGCAATACCCACAGCAGAAACAATACCAATAGCAGCATCACCATACACTCTGGCGCTTTCACTGATTTTAAGAATCAGAAGGGACGCAACCATAACGACAGGAATGGCAATATACAACGGATAGAACCCAAAAAATAATCCTATGGCAATTGCGCCAAAACATACATGAGAAAGCCCATCACCGATCAAAGACATTTTTCTCAATACTAAAAATAGACCAAGAGCGGAACAGGTGATAGCAACAAAAGAACCGGCAAAAAATGCTTTTTGTATGAATGTATAATGTAAAAAAAACATGATATCCATAATTAGTTATGTTGATGCCAGACAATATGCTCATCTATTTTCTCAAAAGAAGGATGCGCTTTTTTTGAAGTACAAAAATCGGCAATATCCCCAAAATGGACTAATGTTCTATCTATATAAAGGATTTTATTCGCATATTTTCCAATATACCCAGTATCATGCGTAATGAGAATAATGGTAATATTTTCTTCTTTATTTAATTTTTGAATCAAAAGAAAAAATTCTTTTCTGGACTTTGGATCAAGGGCTGTTGATGGTTCATCAAAAATCAACACATCCGGTTTTGATACCAGAGCCCGCGCTAATAATACTTTTTGCTGCTGTCCACCTGAAAGCTCTGAAAACATTCTTTTTTTCAGATCGTTTATACCAAGGTTCTGTAATACTGCAGTAGCTCGATTCTGATCATGTGAGGTAATTCTTTTCGGCCATTTTTTTTGGGCCAATAATCCAAGCACAACGACTTCTTCCACGGTTGCAGGGAAAAGCGTATTTATCGTCGAAGTTTTTTGCGGAAGATAACCAATTTTATGCCAATCATGAAATTCTTTTTGTGTTTTTCCAAATACCGTTATGGTACCTTGTGTTATTGGAAGTAAGCCTAATACTGTTTTGACTAATGTTGTTTTCCCAGCTCCATTCGGCCCGGCTAAGCCGATAAAATCACCTTGTTCAATTGCAAAGGATATGTTATTGAGTACTTCCGTCTGACCATACTGCACAGAAATGTTTTTTGCTTCAATAATTATTGTCATACTTATTTATTGCATTGAAGTCCTATCTTTAGATTATCTAAGTTTTTTTCCATAATGGAAAGAAAGGAAACATTCTGCTTAAAATCTTCTTTGTTTACATTATGGGCTGCATGTAAAAGCAGCATGGTTGTTTTTGTTTCATACGAGAGCGTCTCTGCAATTTTTGGTGATGTCAGTTCCTCATAAAACACATACTGAATGTTATTCTTTCTAATCTGTTCGACCAGTTGGATCAGATCCTGTGCGGTTGGTTCTGCATCCGGTGAAACACCCTGCGCTGCTTCGTAGGTGAGGCCATAACGACTGGCTACATAACCAAATGCGTAATGCCCTCCATAGACGATAGTATTTGTTTTACATTGAGAGAGCGTTGATTTGTATTTTTCATCAAGAAAACCTATTTTTTTTTGATACTCATCGGCATTGTGCTGATAGTATGCTGCGTTTGCCGGATCTTTTTGGGACAATGCTTCTGTAATTGTTTGAATCATGGTCTTGTCATGATCGAAATCAAGCCATATGTGAGGATCAACGCCTCCGTGTTCATGACCATCTTTTCCCATAAGCGTAATTCCTTTGCTTGAATCAACTATTGTGATGTCTTTGTTTGATAACCCATCAATGATATCCTGGGCCCACGGTTCCATAAATTTTCCGGTATAGATAAACAGGTCAGAAGAATTGATCTTTGCAATATCGCTGGGTTTTGGTTCAAATGAGTGCGCTTCCACACCCGGCGGAAGAAGAAGAGAAACATCCACATGTTCCCCTCCGATATTTTTTGCAAAATCATATAATGGAAAAAGAGTGGTAACAATAGTAAGCTTCTTAGAATTCGTATTTGGTTGGTGTCTGTATGGTGATACGGCAAACACCGAACCAATGAGGATGGTGAGCACTCCAATGATAAAAATAATTTTTTTCATATATCTCTTTTCATTATACTCTACAGCGACCGCAATAGCCGTAAAATTCAAGTGAATGGCTTGTAATCGTATAGTTGAATTGTTTAGCTATCTTTTTTTCTTGACTTTCTAAATGGTTGCCAATATTTATTTTTGAAATTTCATGACATTTCAAACAAACAAGGTGATGGTGATGATCGCGCGGTATTTCAAAATAATCAATATCGGAAATAGTATTTTTGATAACAATATTGCTTCCAGTAAAAAACTGCAATTCACGAAAAATAGTGGAGCGATTTGGATGCAACCGCGCTTTATGAAGAGCAGTTATAATATCTGTCTGTGTCACCAAACAATGTGTCTCAGAAAGAATCCGGATAATTTCTTTACGGATTTTCGTAATCCGTTTTCCTTTCAAATGGATATTTTTATAAATAGTGTTAGTGCTCATATTTGCAACATTGTTGCATTAACAATACATTGTTGGAAACAGGAAGTCAACTATATATTTTGAGAAGCATTGAAAGGCTTATACAAAGTACGTTCCCTGTGTACCTACATTAGATTTCGACGAGCCATCCGGTTTATCGAGAGAGAAAGTGAAACAACCATCCGAACATGCTCCTTATTTACACCGTTCAAATGCAGGTAAATGTTTGAATTGAGATGCATTCATTAAATTTTCAAAAACCATGGTTATATCCGGATAACTTTTTACTTCCGGTAATAACTCATTTTGATAGAGTGATGCATTTGCAATTTCTGCCTCTACCCCAATTTGACAGGCTTCTTGTATTGTTGCGGGGGCTACTATTGTCCCGATCACTGTATTTTCAGGAATAGGGATGCCATATTTATCATAAATAGCTTTCAATGACGCAATATGCTGTTCTTCAGCATTTTTTATCATGGAAAATGGTCGCGTTGAACCAAATTTTGTGATAACTGCTTCATAAACGGACAATGCCTTATATTCATCTGCTATTGCTTTATCGAGTGATATCTTCACACTCTCCGGTACTGTCCCGGCAGGAAATTCTACATTCTCTACGAGAAGACAGTCATCGGCCAAACAATTATTTCTGTTGAGCTGCCTATTCTGACCCTGACCAACATTTTTTCCGTACCCAAAATCACCCGTTTGCGTTCCTGCGCCACCGAAACCTCGCATATTTGGTCTGGTAAGAAAATATCCTCCAGCTGCTCCAATAAGAAGAGCAAGTACAATATATATACCCATACTGGTTGTCGATTTCTTTTTCATAGAATTTCCTCCTTTTATGATCACGTATTCAGTATTTCACCATACTGAAACAAAAGCAACTTTTTTAATTTCCTATCTCTTTCTCATCCATCCCTGACCTTGTCCGTTTGGTAGAGTAATGTTTTTTCCGTCAATACTTTGATAAAACCTGCGCATCGGCCCCTGACGTGCCCATATATCATTGATCCCCATAAAATCCAGAAGGAAAGCAGTGAGGGTTATAGAAATAATAAAGCCGATGATAATCAACAGAAAATTTTTCTTGTAGGAAAAATCGTATTTTCTTAAGAGAGCTATTCCAGAAATAATGCTAATCACCGCAAGGAGTGGCACCCACAAAGGAAAACTCTGAATCATGCTTTGTAGTCGCCATCCACCCATGGGTCCATGCTGGCGAAGAAGAAAGAGTGTTATGTTGGTGAGAAAGACTGCACCGATACTTATCCCGACTATTCCGGCGACCATGAAGAGTGATCCCAACACAAAATACCACCGGGGTTTCATAGAAATCTCATTGGACTTCACTTTTGCCATGATGGTCTTTTCAAAATCGACTGGTGCTACGCTGCGTTTTTTTGACATAATTTTTTCATCATCCCTTTTGCTCGATTGACTCGAGTGCCAACCGTACCAATGGGAATTCGTAATATATCACTAATTTCTTCATATGATTTTTCTTCCAAATAGAAAAGTGACAACGGTTCTTTGTATAACATTGGCATCAATGCAAGACAATGATGTGTGTGTCGGACGAGTTCATTTTTGATGAAATCATCTTCTATATTAATCCCACTATCAAATTCAACCGCATCATCCATAGGCTGTTGTTTTTTATGTTTCCCAAGCATATTCATCGCCTCATTATGAACTATCCTGTATATCCAACTGGAAAACTTTTTTTTCGTATCAAATCCGTTGAGATTGATATAAGCTTTAATAAAAGATTCCTGGACTACATCCGCACCCATATGCTCATCTCCCATGATATAACTCGCGTACCTCAAAAGCTTTGGCTGATACCGTTTAATGATTTCAGCATATACATTTTTGTCCTTGGTCCGGACAATCGTAATCACCTCTTCATCAGATACTTTGGATATATCGTTCATATTTCTGTAAGGTTGTATTTCTATTCATATGATAGTCCATATAACGGATCCGCTACAAATTGCTGAAAACCTCACTCATACGTCTATAAGTGAGGTATCAGCCTTTCGCACTAAAATGATTAATGCATTCTTCCGGTTCCCATTCCCTGGCCCATTCCTGAACCATTGTGAAGTCCTAATCCGAATTCAGCTCTTATTTTATTGGCCTCAACGGTTTTCCCTTGTTCAGCAAGCTCGTGAGCTTGGGCAAACTTCGCAAAATTTTTGGCATTCACGACTTGCGCTGCTCTTCCTCGTCCTGCCATAAGCGCTTTCCACGCATTGAAGTCTTTATTTTCAAATGCTTTTTCCATAGCTGCATGACGTTCGGCGGTATAGTTTGGTCCTTTCACTGTTGGATCACCTTTATAGGCAAGTACTGTTTGGGGAATAAACAAAATGCCTCCAATAACGAGTGCGATTAATCCAAGTACTATTGATATTTTTTTCATACTATGTTCACCTCCTTTTAAAATATATGTATCAACTATTATCTATAAGTAATACAGATGGGAGGTGAATTTTCTTTCAAGCAAAAATATGCTGATTTTTGAAGCAATAATAGGTTCTAACTTCTTGTACCCCCCGCAACAAGGCAGGAATGGACGCAAACAATGCGTCCGTTTTTGTTGTTGGGAGGCTCTGTTTATCAGGTAAATTCTCACTTCCTGCCTGCCCCGGTAGTGTGTAGTCAGGTACCGTCTAGTATATGACGAAGCATAATACTAGACACATTTTTCCCAAAAAAAACGGCTAGACTCAAAATACCAAAAAGGTAAAATGACGAAACTAGCCGTCAATAAAAAAAGTCAAATACGGATAAGGAAAAGAGAGACTGACGAAAGGACATCAGTCTCTTATACACAATTAATGTGCTTTGATGTACCATGCTATGGTTTCCTTCAGACCATCCTCAAAAACAATTGTTGGCTTCCAGCCAAGCAATTTTGCTGCACGCCGAACATCCAAAACGCTTCGGAGCTGTTCACCAGCTTTCTGCTCACTATGAATTTCTAACACATCAATCTGACAGATATCCCGTACTAGCTGGAACACCCGATTGACACTGGTTTCAATGCCGGTGCCAATATTGATTGGACCAACTCCGTCGTATTTCAACGCACGTATATTTGCATCAACAACATCATCGACGTGTATATAATCACGAGTTTGGCTTCCGGTACCGTTGATAACAGGGTTTTCTCCCTGAAGAATCTTCTCCATGAAAATAGCTAATACTCCGGCACCTGATTCTGGATTTTGCTTGGGTCCATAGACATTAGCATATCTCAATGCAACATAAGGAATATGATATGTCATCCAATAGAACCTTAGATAATGTTCAATTGACAACTTAGTGATACCATACGGGCTCATAGGCATCAATGGGTCATCTTCACATTGAGGAAGTGAAATTGGATTTCCATATATCGCGCCTCCACTTGATGCGACAATAATTTTTTTAACTCCATTTCTACGAGCATTGTCCATAAGGGTGACAAACCCTGTCACATTATTATCAGCATCAAAAATCGGCTCTTTCACCGAACGAATTACCGATGTCTGTGCGGCCTCATGGAAGCAGACATCAAATTGATATTCTCGAAAAAGTTTATTGATCGCAGGTGCATCACGCATGTCTACGATATGCAAGGTGGCTCCCTGTGGCACATTTTCTATCTTTCCTGTAGAAAGATTATCAAGTATGTGCACTTGGAATCCTTTAGCAACCAAACGGGTTGCTAGGTGAGAACCAATAAATCCGGCTCCACCTGTAACGAGTATAGTAATCATTTAAAATCCTCCTACTGCGTCTAAAGCAGTAAACAATTCTTTACGGGTTAACCGAAAGTCAGGAAGCACGATTTTACTTGAACGAGATTGAGCAATGTACTGATAATGTAAAAAGCCAACAAGCATTGGGTATGCTTCCCGATCTTTTATCTCATTAAAAGCCTCTATAAGCCATTTTGACCGATCTACATTTGGATCAGAATAGCTGACGCCAAATTCGACAATGATGAGCGGCTTATTGAATCCTTCAGTCGTATTTCTATACCTCTGATACAGAGCTATGCTCATGGGTCTAGGCCATGGCTTTTCCACTTTATACGCTCTATCCCAATCTTCAGATACTACGATTGTGGTGCCTATGAAATCTACATAGTCCGGTCCGGGCCAAAACTGTCTTGCATTACTATTTCCCGCCGGACTCCACATCCAGAGTGCATTAGCGACACCTTCTCTCCGAGCCATGGTAATCACGTATTTGTACGCCGATATCCAATCTTCTTCTACACACGTGCTCCATTCATACTGGGTACACAAATCCATTTCGTGTCCCCACCGAATGATAATTTTTTGCGAAGCCCGTTGCTTCATGACGCTCATCATTGAGACAATAATGTCGTCGTATTTTCCGGCAACGATGTCTTGCAAAAGCATAGCTGGATCCGATCCGGGTCGATGATATGGCTCAACGGTTATCAGAGGAAACTGCCTTATTTCTTGAGCTGAGACTATCGCTTTATGAATCTGATCAGGATAATTCCAGTCAGTGAAACTATGACTGATATCCCATTTTATATCAGCAAACATACCGTCCGGATCATACATACCGGTCAACATTTTTCCTTTTGGCAATTCGATAACCGGTTCTAATGTCGGGGTAGGGAAAATCGGGATAAGTGTGGGAATTCCAACAAAAAACGGAATCGGCTCCATTGTCGGCATCTTTGTAGGTCCGATTTGTGGCCTTATAGCAACATAGGTAGGTTTTTCAGCAGCTATTATCTCTTGCAGCTTTGGAAGAGAAACACCTACGGCAACAACTAACAACACTATGCTCACCAGGCTCATGATGCTTGCAGGAATGGCAGAAAATACAGAACGGGTAGATCTCGCATTCTCTTTCTTATGTAGATGTATGATTAGCACAAGGACTATCGCATATATCGTACAGTCCAAAAGCGCTAACCATCGATACCCTTCGACATACGGACGCATTCCAGTAAAAATAACCGATAGCGTCACAAGTACAATAATCGCGCTATATGGCAGCATCAAACCGATGTGTAACGGTTTATATGTATTTGCCCCTTTTGGAGTCACTTTAAACTTAAATTCATGATGAAATACTGCATCGAAAAATGCTATCATCACTCCATAAACCATCCATGGCCATCTTACAAGCTGAAATAGTATAGTTTCCCAACTGATAATTGGAGCATATTGCGGACGAAACCATCCATTGCGTCGTATAAACCATGCAGGCAAGAGACACATCGCTGTAAGAATCAAGAACCTTAATAGACATTCCCAATAACTTACACTTACCCACGGTATTCCTATAAAAAGTGCGACCGTAGGCGAAACGATGGCAATGCTCATCTGAAGCGCAAATAAGGGATACCAATACTGTGAAAATCCAAATTGGATTTTTTTCCGAATTGTAAGTCCCTTTGAATACTTCGGCATCCATGTGAGTAATATATTCACAAGAGACCGACTCCATTGAAACTCTTGTGTCATACTGTCACCGAAAGATCCCGCACCATCTCCATGTGCAATTGCATCAAATGCAAATGCACCATCCCATCCTCCATTATTCATCATAAGAGAAGTGGAGTGGTCTTCTGCTAATTCAGGACCAAGCCCTCCGATTTCTTTAAGTGCTCTTGTACGGACTGCATAATGAGATCCGATACATAAGGGTGCCCAACCATCGCCATTGTAACCAGTTTGTAAAGATCCATGGAAATGAGCTTCCGCATAGAGTCTGGCTCGCACAGTCCATGAAATATCAAAATTGCTATCACAAATAGACGGTGCTGCCACATAACCGACTTTCGGGTTAATAAATGGGGCAACCATGTTGCGCAAATAACTTTCTGTGGGTATATGATCTGCATCCATCTGCGCCACAAAATCATATTTTTCATATCCATAGGTATCGTAAAAATACGCTAGATTCCCTTCTTTGCATTTCGTCCGTCTCGGCCATTTTTTGTTATGATATTTGGTTATACCATTTCTACAGGATATGGAAACCCTGTGAGAGGCACACCATGCACGAGTTTCTTCACTCGGATCTTCATCAGCAAGCCATACATCGTACGACGGAAAATCCTGCTCTAGCATAGCGTTGAGCGTTTTTTGAACAACTTCCCAAGGCTCAGACGGAGCTTTTGTGACAATAATTGCCACTCTCCCTTTGGGTAAAGAAAGATTTGGATTTGGACGTTTCATCCTCCCTACAAAATAAAAGTACCACAAAGGAATCATTGTACTCCAAAACAAAACGAATGATGTAATTAGGAAACCAGTTATCGTGACAACATGTCCTAACTGCATCCACCATGACCAAAACCAAACCAGTGTTGCAAGCCAAAGGCCTACTAACACATTAAACACTATTTTTTGTCCCTTTGACATCACATCAATTAAATACGCGTTCACTTCACATCTCCTTTTTTTAGATAATTTGTTGAATTGTTTATTGCTCTACTTTCGTTAAAGCACACAATGGACGACCATTTTCATCCGCTGGGTGCTCTAACGAAAAAAAGCTTAGGAGAATATATTTATCCGTATTGACTTGTTAAAGAGCTCTAAAAGCCGCAATAATCCCGCAATTGGAATGATGCAGCTGAAAGATAACGAGATAGTAGCATTCTAAAGCTCTAAAATCAATTTTTAAGAGCTGAATTGAAAAATAAATCGACGGGGAAAAAATACGATAAACTTTCTCATTCATCCTGTTCTGTCCGCAATGTTTCCGTAAATATCCGACAGTCCATGTACAATCATGGACATGACTAATCACACTCTCATCACCATCGCTTGGGAACTTCATGAGCAAGGGATCCCAAAGACACACATTGCTCACCAATTA